>Ga0207659_10000259_pt1 | contig 32458 bp, 26 predicted proteins | sample KBSM43metaG_FD_184330 | JGI IMG/M metagenome (GOLD analysis project Ga0207659, IMG submission 184330) | Miscanthus rhizosphere microbial communities from Kellogg Biological Station, Michigan, USA - KBS M4-3 metaG (SPAdes) (version 2) | ecosystem: Host-associated > Plants > Roots > Rhizosphere >...
AGTAGCTGTTCGTGCAGCTGGCCGTGTTCCGGTCCCAGGAGAAGGCGCCCCCGAAGCCGCTGGCCACGATGACCGGGGCCGGCCCGGTGATGAGCTTTCCACCCATCTGGTAGTGGCCTTCGTCGCCGGGCTGGCTCGGCGTCTTGTGGCACCGGTCGCAGGCGAACGCGGCGTGCTGCGGGCCATCCGCGACGTGCGACTGGTGCGCCCCGACCGTCACCAGAGAGGTCGCCGACAGGTAGTTCAGGTCTCCGGGAGGCGCAGCGTTCGCCGCGCTTCCGTGACAGGTGTTGCAGGCCATCACCCCCGAGGGGTGGCAGGTCTGGCAGGAGACGCCCACGCTCCCGCCGGCGAGGTCCTGGCCGTGGCACGCCTGACACCCTGACAGGTCGTACACCGCCTGCCGCAGCACACGTCCGTGGAACTGGTCCGTGTTCCCCGGGTCCATCCAGCCGTTGATGTGCACCGTGTACGCCTTGGGCTTGAGCGCGCACTCGACGACCCAGCTCTGGATCTCGCCGAGCTCGCCCTGTGCGAGCGCGGTGTGCCCGCCCGGCAAGGTTCCCCGTGCCGCCTGGAGCACGAGCGAATCGTCGTCTCCCGCGCGGGCCCGGTACGTGCCGTCGGGCCGTCGGGCCACGGCGGCGAGGTAGCTGTCCACCCGGTAGTCGCCCTCTGCCTGGCCGGCACCGTGGCAGGACGCGCAGCGCGACTGGAGCAGCGGCCCCACTCCCTGGCCGTAGCTGTCGTCGCATTTCGCCTGCCCCAGCTGCTGTGGGGCCCCGTTGGAGCACGCGGCGAGCGCGCCCACGCCGAGGAGCAGCACCGCCGCGCGTGCCCGCGCCGGTCGGTTCATGGGTGACATGACAGGCACATGGGCTTGCTGTGGATCTCCGAGGTCGAGTGCTTCGACAGCCAGCTCGGAGGATGAGGGTTGCCGCCCGGTCCGCCGACGCGATGGCAGCTCACGCAGTTGGACTGGGCGCCCTGGTCGTGACACGAGGCGCAGGCCACGATGTCCTTCCGGGCCTCGGTGCCGTGGAAGCTCGGGCTGCCGGGAGTGAGCCAGCCGCCCGGATGCGGGTTGAGCGGGTTGCTCGAGTCCGAGGTCAGCCGCTGCTGGCGGTGACAGTTCTCGCAGAAGCTCACCGGGTGGCACTTCTGACAGGCGGCCTGGTTGGCGCGAGCCTCGATCGAGTGCCGGGTGATGAAGTCACCCCAGTGGATGAAGTTCCGATCCGGCCGATCGGGATTGAGGGTCTCCGGCCCGAACGGCCGCGTCCTCGCCGCGTGACAGTCCGCGCAGAAGGTCTGCTGGTGGCAGGTCTCGCACGCCGCGGAGGTCGACCTCGAGATCTGCGGGTGCTCCCGGGTGAAGTTCCCCCGGTGGCTGAACGCAGTGGTTGGCTTGAGCGGGAAGTGGGTCAGGTCGACGTGGCAGGCGTAGCACTGGCCGTTGTCGAACTGCTTCTTGTGAGGATCGTGACACCCGAGGCAGGTGCTCATCGGCGGCACCGGCTTGTCCAGCTGGCCCTTCTCGGGGAGCGCCAGGTGGCACACCTCGCACTTCTCGTCCTTCTCGAGGTGCTTGGCGTGGTTCATGAGCAGCGAGGGAGGCTTGGTGACGTAGGTGGCTGGCTTGTCCGCGCGGAGGTGGCACATCCCGCACTTGCCCGCGTCCTTCTCCTTCTTGTGACAGCCGAGGCAAACCTTCTCCTTGGGGAGCGGACCCGGCTGGCCGAGCTCGGTCTGATCGAAGATCGCCTCGTGGCAGGCGAGGCAATCGACCCCGGCCTTGGTGTGGCCCGCGTGGTTGGGGTTGAACTGGAGCCCGCTGCCCGATCCGGCGAGCGCCGCGCCTCCCGCGACGAGGCCGGCCAGCACCCAGAGAGCCATGCGAGGTCGCCGGGTCATCGGGTGGCCTTCGCGCTCGGGTTGAGGAAGGGAAAGTCGTAGCCGATCCGCGCGGTGAGGCTGTAGCGCGCCTGGAAGAACGGCGTCGTCCCCACCGACCCGCTCAGCATCGCGTTCCACCCGGAGCCGATCACGTAGCTCACGCTCGCCGTGCCAATCACCGAGTCGTCACCCCCGTTGATCGGCGTTCTCTGGACGAGGGCCCAGTCGATGTCCCCGCTCAGCTTGATCTTCGGGTTCAGCGGATAGACGACCCAGGCGCGCAGGTCGATGACGCCGTTGACCGGGACGAAGAGGAACCGCGCGTCCAGGCCGACGTTCGCCTTGCGGGTGAGGCGATAGGTCGCGCGCAGCTCGGCCTCGTCGCCCTTGCCGCTGTCGACCCAGAGGCGCTGGTACTCCCCGTAGAAGGCGAGCCGGGGCAATGCCTGCCAGAAGGCCCCGCCTCCCAGCGCGTCGTTGTTGATGTTGGAGAACACGCTGAAGATCGAGGTGAGCGGGAGGAAGAGGTCCGGCGAGGTGTGCTGCGCCTTCGCGAAGAGCTCGAGGGTCGGAAGCACCTGCCAGGACACGGACAGGTCGGCGTCGGAGAAGGCCGAGCCGGGGATGCTCCAGATGCCAGAGGCCGTCGCCGACAGGTTGGGGAGAATCACCCACCGCCCGTCGATGCCCAGGTCCTGCCTGGCCAGCACGCTGCCGCTGATGATCTCCAGGAAGGAGAGGCCGATCTCGCTTCCGTAGGACGGCCGCCAGTACGCCCTCCCCCCGAAGGCGACCTCGCCCACCGGATAGCTGAAGCGCGACACGACCGGCGCCCCGACGTAGGCGGAGACGCCGAAGCCCTTGTCGATCGCGACGGTCGCGTTCACGCCGTCGAGCTGGAGCACCCGGGCCGCGCCGCCGGAGATCAGCTGCCGTCCAAGGGTGAGCGCGAGGTGGCGGTGGAACAGCGCGCCCTGGACGTAGAGGAGGTCGATGTCGCCGGTCGTTCCGTTTCCGGTCCCCGCCGGATCGCTGAGGGAGGCCAGCTGTCCCCAGGCCGAGAGCTGGATCTTGAGGTCGTCCACCCCGTTCATCTCGATGCCGCGCACCGAGAGCCCCACGAGCTCCGTGCCCCAGAATCCGGTCCGCGTGTCCCCCGCCTGCCAGTCCGGCTGCAGGCGAAGGACGGTCGTCGAGCTGGCCTCCACCACCTGGGCGGCCGCCGCCGGAGCCCAGAGTGCCAGGACCAGCACCCGCGCGGCGATGCGTCTCACGGGACGCCCGCCCGCAGCACGAGCGCCCATCACCGGGCGACCTCCGCGCTGCAACCGAACATCTCTCGGCTCATGGTCCGTGAAGCTCCTCTTTGCCGCTCACTGCGGCTGGCTGGTTCGAGGACGATTACGGCTCCCGTGCGTACGGCGGGACGTAGGGTGAGGTGATGTTATGGACCGCGGAGACCTCGAGCATCGCGCCGGGTCCGTGACAGACCGGACAGCTCTCCACCCCTGCCGCCGTGGTGTTCTGGGCTGCGTGCGCCGCGGAGTCCGCCGCGTCGTGACAGGTGATGCAGGCGCGCGCCGTCGGGTTCTGCCAGGCGATGTTGGCGCACTTCCCCGAGGTGCACGCCTGACCGAAGCCGCAGGGTGAGGAATCGGAGCAGCTGGCTCCAGTATCGCGATGGCAGTTCGTGCAGGACCGGACGTCCACCGGAGCCAGGATCTCCTGGAAGCCGGCCAGGCTGTTGTTGAAGCCGAGGTAGCTCAGGGTCTTCGGCGGGATGGCCGGGGGCAACCCGAGGTTGTTGCGCTCCACGTACCCCTCTCGCAACCGGGCGAAGTGAATGTCGTGCACGAGCTGCTGGTAGTCGATGACGATTCCCGGGGTCGGGTCCACGGTCACCGTGCAGACGCTCGCATTGCACGCTTCCCAGCCGGCGGCGAACCCCGGGCAATCGGGGTTGGACGTACAGGCAATTCCGGTCGACCCGACGCCGCGGTCGAACGCGTTCTGGGTGTGGCAGGTGCTGCACGTCTCGCCGTTCTTCCGCTGGCCGCCGTGCTGCGCGAGGTGCGGGAACCCCGACTCGGTCATGCCGTGGCAAGACCCACAGGCGGCCTGGGTCACCACCTGACGTCCCGAGGCCTTCTGGTTCACCCCCAAGGCGACGGGGACCTGGGCGTCGACCGCGTCACGGACTCCGCTGGTGGTCCGGGCCCAGTAGAACCACACGGTGTAGTTCCCCGCCGGGTTCGGCTGCGTCCCGGCGGCGGCGTTGTTGATCGGCGCGAGCGAGCTCGCCGGCCAGGTCCCGGGCGCGACGTAGGTATACGTCTCGGAGGGAGCGTCGTAGGTCAGCGTCCCCGTCGTCTTCATGTTCAGGCCCCCGCCCCCGCTTCCGAAGACCCGCTGGGGATTGGAGGTCGGCCCGGCGACGAGGAAGGTACCGGCCCACGCGCCGTTGGTCTTGAGATCCGCGACCGAGGCGGGCGTGGCCTGGTTGTCGAAGAGCTGAAACTCGAGCGTCAGCGTGTCGTTCACCTGGAAGCTGCTGCCCGGACCCGTTCCTCCGGTCACGGTGACGTTCTTGAACGTGAATCCCTCGAGGCTGACGGGCGCGTCGTAGGGGGCGATGCCGTGGCGATCCGTGATGGGAGAGATGCCGTTGTCCGGACCGTGGCACGTGGCGCACTGCGCGTCGTCAGGCTGCAGCGCGTGGGTGCGCAACTCGCAGTTCTTCGTCAGCACGTTGCACGTGGCGATGGTGCTGAAGCCGCTGCAGCTCGCATCGTTGGTGCAAGGGTTACCGTTCGGGAAACCGAACACCGTCGGAGGGTCGATCACCGCGGCAGTCACGCTCGGGTCGACCCCGCCATCCGGCAGCAGGGTCGCGAAGAAGACGTTGTCATGGCAGGTCCCACAGGCCGCCCGTGAAGGCTTCGTCTTCCACGCGTCATCGACATGGCAACTGGTGCAGTTCTTCTCCATCGCCACCGACGCGGGCAGCGCGATACCAGGGGTACCGCCGGTGGGCATCGACGGGAATCCCACGTTGGTGAAGAGGCGCAGGGTCAGGTCCAGCCCGTACCCGTACTCGGGATGTGCAGCACCCGGCGCGAGCTGATGTTCGCCGCGGTGCGCCCCGTGCACCTTGCGCAAGATGGTGTTCGGGCTGTAGCCGGCGTTGTTGTGGCAGGCCTTGCAGCTCCCGACGGGCAGCGAATCGAGCGCGTAGTCGCCAGCCGGTCCCGGGCTCGCCGAGCCGGGGACGATGTGCATGAAGTACGTCTTGCCACCGGGGGCGATGTTCCTGTGGCAGCTCAAGCAGCTCGAGTCATCCGCGGGGCCGCTCACGTAGGGCTCGACCGTTGACGTCCCGATCTGGAAGTCCTGGAGGACGAACATCTGGTTGAAGTCGTCCGGGCCTTTTGCCCAGACCGAGGCGGTGTACGTCCCCGGTGCCTCGGTCGTGATCGGGTTCAGCGTGTAGACGACCGTCCCGTCCGGTTGAAACGTCATGTTCGGGTTCGGAACGCCGCCGTCTTCGAGCGGCTTGAGGCGCTGGGCCGTGAAGAGCCTCGGTTCGAGGTTGAGGAGGTTGTAGGCGGTGACCGTCTGCAGCGGTGACCGGGGCCCCACGACGAAGACGTCGTCCTTGGAGCCGAGACTGGAGGTCGGCACCGTCTGCCCACAGGCATTCGTGAAGGTGATGGTCACCACCGGCCGATCCCCGGTGACGAAGAAGCTGCCGTTCACTGGGCTGGAGACGGCGACCGTCACGCTGAGCCCCCCCGGCTGCCCGCACGACAAACCGCCGTCGCCGCCAGGCCCCGGCGGCCCCGCGTCCCCCGAAGGGCCCGGGGGTCCACGGTCGCCGAGACACCCCACCCCGAGGACGAGCATTCCCAGTAGTGACAGCCCCAGCCTCGTCACCAGCGGTCCTCCGGCGGCGGGACTGTACCCTGCCTCTCCGGCGCGACGTGCCAGTTCGAGCATGGGCCGAAAGGCCTACGTGCGACGCCGCAAGGAATGCGCGGCGCCCGCGTGTCAACCGCACCTGACACGCCTCCTCGAGCGCCAGGCGGGTGCAGAACCGAGTCTCCAACCACGTTCGTGACAAGCGGTGGATCGCCTGAACATTCTTGCGACTCGTTCGTCGATCCGCTACGCGTCGGCTCAACTCGGAGGATTGCCAATGAAGCGCGTTCGTCTCCTGGCGTCGGTGGCAGCGGGTTCCGTTCTCCTCAGCGCCACGGCGCTCGCACAGGAGGTCGACAAGAAGGCCGAGCGCGCGTGGAAGGCCAAGTGCGCGTCCTGCCACGGTCAGACCGGCAAGGGCGACACCGAGCAGGGCAAGACGCTCAAGGTCGAGGACATGACCGCCGCCGCGTACCAGGGCAAGAAGGACGACGACCTCAAGAAGGCCATCCTCGACGGCGTCAAGATGGACGGGAAGGAGGTCATGCCGGCCTTCAAGGACGGCGGCGTGACCCCGGAGCAGGCCGACGCGCTGGTGAAGTACACCCGTACCTTCAAGAAGTAGCGCCCCGCGGGCCAGAGGCAGGAGCGACGACGGCGCAGTCGAGCTCGATCGCGCCGCTCGCCCTGCCCGAGCGTCAAGCTCCATTCGCGTGGCGGTCCACGGGTGCGTCGGGTGGCGGCATCCCCTATTCGAGCTCCCGGGCCCTCTAAGACGACGCATTCCCGGGCTCGCACGCACCCGGCGTGGAACGCAGCCCTCTCCGCCGCAGTCGAAGACGTGGACGCCGCCAACGCTGGTCTGCCTCTCGGCGCTCGTAGCGATGCGCCTGGCCTGGGACCTAAGTCCTACTTTCCAAGAAGGCGCGCGTGAATAGCCTCCCCACGGGGAAGGTCTGCGCCATCGTCGAACGCAGGCTCCCGCGGAGACCTCCGATGACGACCCTGACGCCGGTCCCGATGGCCCCTCCGGGTCCATCGGCAGGTCGCAACTCCCGCGAAACCTGCAGGCGTGAATGGAAGCGGCGCAAGCTAGCCATGCCCGGGCTGCAGGTGCTGCAGAGACCGAAGGGCATGACCCCGAGGGGCGGCCTATGAACGCGCGCGTACCGTTGGCAGCAGCTGTGACCATTGCCGCTCTTGCCCTGCTTGCGGGCTGCAAGGGCGACACTGGCCCGCAAGGCCCCCCGGGTCCCCCTGGCTCCGGCGGCGATGGCGGCACCAACGTCACCGCGATCCACGTTCCGCCAAACTCCCAGGCACCCACCGACGCGTCTTCCACGGCCTGGGCGGCGCTGCAACCTCAGGTGACCGTCCAGAGCGTCACCATCTCGAGCCCGCCGGTGGTGAACTTCACGGTGAAGGACGCCGCAGGGCGTCCGATCGTGGGCCTGGGCAACACCTCGCAGAGCGCCACGGCCACCTTGCCGGGCTACACCAACCTCGCCTTCGGCATGGCGAAGCTGGTGCCCGGCGACACCAGCGACACCAACAACGTCCCGAGCAAGTGGGTCAGCTACATGGTGACGACGGTGCCGTCGACGACCACGGCAGCCGCGCCCTCCCGTCCCAGCACGGACAATACCGGGACGCTGCTCGACAACGGCGACGGGACCTACGTCTACACGTTTTACCGGGACGTCAAGCAGATCCAGGCCCAGGTCGCGGCGATGACGGTGTCTCCTCCCAACGACACGACCGACCTCGGCGACCTGACCTACGACCCGACGCTGGTGCACCGGCTGACCATCCAGCTCTCGGGCAGCGCGCCTGGCACCGGCACGAACACGCCGGACGGCGTCCAGACCGTTCCGGGGGTGACGATGACGCACCCGGTTGACGCCATCTACGACTTCACTCCTTCGACCGGACAGCCGGCGACGAGCTCGGGCCGAGACATCGTCGCGACATCGAACTGCGACGGATGCCACCGGCAGCTCGGTGGGATTCCCGGAGACAACCCCGAGAGCTCGGCGGCCGGGTTCCACGGCGGCAGTCGCAACGACGCCCGCTACTGCGTCGTCTGTCACACCGATCAGCGCAAGTACGGCAGGACCAACTCCTCGTTCGACGCGAACCTCGCCTTCACCTCGTCCAGCACCTACCGGGTCTACGACCGGGCGATCGGCAACTTTCCGAACCAGATTCACCACATTCACGCGGGGCCGGTGCTCGCGCTCAAGGGGTACAACTACGCCGGCGTGCTGTTCAACGAGGTGCTGTACCCGCAGGACCTCCGGAACTGCACCAAGTGCCACGACAGCACGAACCCCGCGACCCCGCAGGCCGACAACTGGAAGAACGCCCCCAGCCGGCTGGCCTGTGGTGGCTGCCACGACGGGATCGACTTCGCGACCGGCATGGGCGTCACCCTGGCAGACGCGGCGAAGGGTCTGACCCAGACCACGACCTTCGGCGGCTTCGCGCACGGCGGCTCCCAGCAGCCGGATGACACGCTGTGCAAGCAGTGCCACAGCAGCCTCCGGGTCGACATCGATACGGCGCACCTCCCGGTGACTCCGCCTTCCGGCGACAACTCGCTCCTGCCCGCTGGGACGAATGGCAACACGAACGCTGCCTGGATCGCCTCCAACCCTGCCCGGTTGCCGGCCGGCGCGATCGCGGTGAGCTACGACATCAAGAGCGTCTCGCTGAACCCGAGCGGGAACCCGGTGATGGTGTTCCGGCTGCTCCAGAACGGGCAGCCGAAGCCCTTCAACGTCTTTGCGAGCGCGACGCCAAACCCGGCAAGCGGAGCGAAAGAGCTCTGGGACAACTTCATGGGGTCCCCGAGCGCATACTTCGTCTTCTCGGTGCCCCAGGACAGCATCGCGGCCCCAGCCGACTACAACGCGGTCGCCAGCGGCTACCTGCGAGGCATCTGGAACGGCGCCGCCAACAATCCCGACGGTAGCCCGAAGGGTGCAGGCAGCGGCACGCTGGAGGGTCCCGACGGAAACGGCTACTACACCGTGACGTTGACCGGCGCGACGATCCCCACGACCGGCACCAACAAGGCGGTCATGCTCACCGGTGGCCTGGGGTACTCCTACAGCCTCAGCAGCACGCTCCCGCTGACCCAGACGGCTGCTGCGGACGGGACCCCGTTCACGAACTATCCGGTCTGGAATGCCGGGACCGCCACCACGACCACGCCGTGCGTGACCGCAGCCACCGCGGCGAGCCCGAAATGCAACGGCGGCCTGATCGTCGTTGCGCCAAACGCCCAGAAGGTCGCGGACGGGTTCACCGGCCGGCGCCCCATCGTCGAGGACGCACGCTGCAACGCATGCCACCAGGAGCTCGGCGCCTTCACCGAGGACGCCTTCCATGCCGGGCAGCGGAATGACGGGACCACCTGCTCGTGGTGCCACACGCCGAACAAGACGAGCAGCGGCTGGTCGGCGGACTCCACCTACTTCGTGCACGCGATTCACGCGGGTGCGAAGCGGCAGGTGCCATTCACCTGGCACGCATCGAGCTTGACCGACTCGTTCGCGGACATCTCGTATCCGGGAGTTCTGCGGGATTGCCAGACCTGCCACGTCCCGGGCAGCTACGACTTCAGCGCCGACGCCTCGGCGACCGCTCTGCCGAACAAGCAGTACCGAACGATGGCCGCCGGCGCCTTGAACGGCAACTACGACTTCAGCACGAACGTGGGACAGCCGATCCTGGCTCCAGGTGCAGCCCCCGCGTGCGCTCTGGCCCTCTCCGGTCCCGCGACGGCCGTCGGGGCGTTTTCGCTCTCTCCTCCGTCGTACGCACCGTCCACCTCACCGAACAGCGCGACGCCCAACTACGGGATCGCCTTCTCCTTCAATCCCGCGCTGACCGCCATCCCGGCGAATCCCCAGTGCACGCCGGACGGTAACGTCTCGTACACGATCTCGGGCGGGCAGAGCACGGCGGACGTCCCGGCCGCGAACGCGTCGTATCAGAAGAACCTGGTGAGCTCGCCCGTCGCCGGCGTGTGCATCGCCTGCCACGACACGGATGCCGACCGGGCGCACTTCGAGCTCAACGGTGGATCGATCTGGCGGGAGCGCAGCACGGCGCTGAACACGATCGAGACCTGCATGATCTGCCACGGCAGCGGGAAGATCGCGGACATCGCCGTGGTGCACGCGCCGTAGATCAGTCAGGCGCTGGAGCACGGCTCTGCGTGTGCTCCGGCGCCCTCGCTCTCTGACCGCGACCCCGACCCGCTCAGAACTGCGCGCGGAAGCCGAGCGCCACCCGTCCGGAGACGATGAGGCTGGTGGCGTCGGTCTCGGGGTTGGTGGGGTCGGCGAGGAGATCCCACTGCGCGCTGCCCGAGACCCAGACCGTCCAGTTCGGATCGATCCGCCACGACACGCGCAGGCCTGCGACGTGCGCCTGCCCGATGGAGGAGGCGTAGCTCAGGTACTGGTACCAGGGAGCGAGGGTCCACCCACCGAAGCGCTGGGTCACGCTGGGACTGATCGACCAGCGCACCGGGGCGAGGGGGAAACCGCCACCGAGCGAGTCCCCTGCCGCGACGTTCGCCCGGGCGGTGAAGAAGACCGCGACCGCCGGGTCCTGGTCGTACCCGTAGTAGCTACCGGCAAGCCCGAGGTCGGTGCTCGAGCCGACCGGCTGCAGCAGCGCGAGCGACACCGAGAGCTGGTTCAGGCTGTCCTCACCTCCCCTGAGGAAGGGACGGAGGACCTCGCAGCGCCTCGGGAACAGGGCGCAGTTCAGCAGGAGCTCGCCGCGGTTGCTCGGTTTGCCATCCACGACGATGCCGTCGACGCGCTGCTGCGTCGTCAGGAGCGTCCACCCGACGCTCAGGTCGATGACGGTCCCTCCGAGGACCGTGCCGAGGAACTCGGTGCCCCCGAGCTGCCAGGTGACCCCGCCGAGCACCCCGACGCTGGAGGTGGCGTTGAAGAGGAGCACGTCGAAGGGAACCTGGATGCCTCCCGGAGCCTGGAAGGAGAGCACCCCGTCGAAGGTCTGGCTCGCCCGAGGAGAGCCGGACACGTCCATGTACACCGTCGCCCGCGGAGAGACGTCCCACTCCAGCCCGCCCACCACCGTGAGGACCTGGGCGCTGCTCGTGGCGAACGCGGCGCCCTGCGGTGGCGGCGTCTCGGTATCGTAGGTGTACGTCCCGCCGAGCTTCAGGCTCCACTCGTCGGAGAGGTCGAAGCGGAAGGTCAGCTGGTCGGCCACGTGCGGTCCGTGCGGCGAGGCCGGGGTGTCCTCGCTGAGCCCGAGCGCCACCTCGTTGCTCACCGAGTGCGCCCGCACGGGTCCGGCGCCGAGCAGCACGAGGAGCAACAGCCGTCGGACGCGCATCACCAGACCCCGCAACGATTGCACGAACCTCCAGGAACCCGGGAAGGGGGCGAAAGTCTCGTCACCGGGTGCCGGGTAGGCTGCTGTCTCCCAGCAGCACTGGAGCAGCGACTGACCTTGCGCCGGCAGGGGCCCTCCGCCATGCTGCACCGCGCTGAACTTGGCCGGGAGGGCCCAGGATGCAATTCAAGAAGCTGTTCCAGGTTCTCGTGCTCGGTGGTGCCATGGTCGGTGCGGTTGCGGCCTCGGCCTGCAGCCAGGCGAATGCGCAGGACAAGGCGAAGAAGCCCCCCGCCGACGCCGGGACCAAGGATTCAGCCGGGAGCGGGGTCAAGGGCTGGTGACCTCGGCCCGTCGCGCGGCCGGGGAAGCCTGGGCTTTCCGCGCGCGGGTGGAGCAGGAAGCAGCGCTCCGGTTCGACCGGCTGGCGATCGTCGTTGCCGGCTTCGACCCTGGCTCGCCCGTTCCGGCGATGATGCGCCGTGCGGCAGACGACGAGCGCCGTCACACCGAGCTCTGCGCCCGGCTCGCCGCCAGCCTCGGCAAGCCGGTGGTGCTGGATCCGGAGGCGAACCTTCCTTCCATCGCCCCTCGCTCGCTCGACGAGCGCCAGGCGGTCCTCTACGAGGTGGTCGCCGCGTGCTGCGTCACCGAGACCGAGAGCATGGCGACGCTCACCACGCTCATGGCCGCGGAGCCGGAGCCCGAGGTGCGTGAGGTCCTGCACAGCATCTCGAAGGACGAGGTGGTGCACTCCCGCATGGGCTGGGCTCACCTCTCCCGCGAGTCCGCCGCCGTCGACGTCTCGTTCCTGGCGCCCCTCATCCCCGGGATGCTCGCCGGAACGATCGACGAGAGCCTGTTCGCCGCGCCGCCCACGGACGAGGACCCCGAGGGGCTGCTCCGGCTGGGAGTGCTGCCGCTGGAGAAGAAGCGCGAGGTGTTCCTCGGCACGCTCGAGCAGGTGGTGTTTCCTGGCCTCGAGAAGTTCGGCGTGGACCCGGAGCCCGGGCGACGCTGGCTCGCCGGGGCCGCCGCCCCCTAGCCGACGGGAAGGACCGCGCTCGCGGCGTAGGTCGGCGGCTTCCGTGCCTGGCTCGCCTGCTCGTAGGAGTAGGCCAGCGCCACCAGCCGCGCCTCGCTCCAGGCGCGACCGAAGAAGCTGAGGCCCACCGGCAGCCCGCGGACCTGCCCCATCGGCACCGTCACGTGCGGATAGCCGGACACCGCGGCCGCGGTGCTGCACCCGCCGGAGGAGGAGTCGCCGTTCACCCAGTCGATGAGCCACGACGGCCCCTGGGTCGGCGCGACGAGGGCGTCGAGGCGATGCTTGCTCATCGTGGCGTCGATGCCCTCCTTGCGCGACAGCCGGACGCAGGCATCGCGGGCCTTCCGGTACGCGGCCGTGGTCAGCGGCCCCTTCTTCTCCGCGTCGATGAACAGCTCCTGTCCGAACAGGGGCATCTCGGCGTCGGCGTGGGCCTGGTTCCACTCGATGAGGGCCTTCATCGTCCGTGGGCCCGTTCCCCCGAGCTTCGAGAGATAGGCATCGAGGTCCGCCTTGAACTCGAACAGCAGGACCTCCAGCTCAGGTTCGTCGATCTTCCCGGCGGTGGCGATGTTCGCGGGATCGACCAGCACCGCGCCCTCGGCCTTCAGGACCTCCAGCGCCTTCTCCGCCAGCGCGTCGGTCGCCGGGTGGTAGCCGAAGTACTTCGTCCGGACCACGCCGATGCGTGCCCCCTTCAGCGCCCCGCGGTCGAGCGCCGCCGAGTACCGGACGTCGAACCGCGCCCCCTTCGCGGCGGACGCGGCGTCGGCCGGGTCGCGTGCGGCGAGCACCTCCAGCAACAGCGCGGCGTCGCGGACCGTGCGGGCCATCGGCCCGGCGGTGTCCTGACTGTGCGAGATGGGGACGATGCCGCTCCGGCTCACCAGGCCCACCGTGGGCTTCACGCCGACCAGCGCCGAGGCCGCCGACGGGGAGACGATCGACCCATCGGTCTCGGTGCCCACCGCGATCGCGCAGAGGCTCGCCGAGACCGCGACGCCGGACCCCGAGCTCGACCCCGAGGGGCTCCGGTCCAGCGCGTAGGCGTTGCGGCACTGGCCGCCCCGACCGCTCCAGCCGCTCGAGGAATGGGTGGAGCGGAAGTTGGCCCACTCGCTGAGCTGCGTCTTCCCCAGCAGCACCGCGCCGGCCTCGCGCAGCCGACCCACCAGGAACGCGTCCGCCGGCACCGTCGCGTCCATCAGCGCCAGCGATCCGGCGGTGGTGTGCATCCGGTCCTTGGTGGCGATGTTGTCCTTGAGCAGCAGCGGGATCCCGTGAAGCGGGCCACGCAGCTTCCCCGCCTTGCGCTCACGGTCCATCGCCTCCGCCTGGGCCAGCGCGTCGGGGTTGGTCTCCAGCACCGAGCGCAGCCGGCCATCCCGCTGACCGATGCGGTCCAGGTACTTCTGGGTGATGGAGCGGCTGGTCTCCGCGCCGCTCGCCATGCGCGCCTGGAGCTCGTCGAGACCGACCTCGTCCAGCCCGCCGGCCTCTGCCGTGCCGGCGTCGGGAGATGGAGCGGCGGCCGAGGCGCGCCGTGCTCCCAGGAACGCGGTACCCGCCGCTCCGAGGAGCAGCAGCCGCCGCCTCGAGAGCTCCCCGGGAACACCGTCCGGCTTCCGCTGCATGTGGCCTCCTGGCGAGAGCGGGCGAGCCTGTCATCGCCCACCGCGCCAGGCCAGCGCGGCGTTCATCCGTTCACTGCAGCGGACTCCCTGACCTGACTCCGAAGCCACGTGTCGGCGTCAGCGCTTCTCCGGACACGGGGACTGGAGGTCGAGCGCCGAGGCGGGCACCTCGTAGACGTCCCGGAGCCCGTTCCCCGGCGAGCCGAGGGCCTTCTCCAGCTCACGGGCACCGAGCGCTCGCGGGCGGGAGGCCGGCCAGTCGCTCCGGTTACTGGTGAAGAAGAAGGTCTTGCCGTCGGGCGAGAAGCGCGGCCCGAAGTCCCATCCGGTGGAGTTCACCCCCGCGCCGAGCGGCCGGGGATCGCTCCACCGGGCGCCGCAGCGGAAGGTCACGAACAGATCGTACTCGCCGCGCCCGTCCCTGCGACCCTTGCCGGCGAAGATCAGCATCTTCCCGTCCGCGGAGATCCACGGCTCGATCTCCTGGTCCGCCGTGTTGACAGGCTCGCCGAGGTTCTCCGGCGGGGCGAAGTGGTCTCCCTGCCACCGCGCCTGCCAGAGGTCGCACTTGCCCTTCCCACCCGGCCGCTCCGAGCCGAAGAACAGCGTGCCGTCGTCGGTCATCGTCGGGAACCACTCGTCGCCCGGGCTGGACAGCTCCGCGACGTGCCGGGGCGGGCCCCATCCCGAGCCGGTCCGCTCCATGGTCCAGATCTCGGTGTCGGGCCGGGGTGTGTCGCCCTCCACCGGCCGGTTGGAGATGAAGAACAGGCGCCGCCCGTCACGGGTGATGGTCACGTCCCCGTCGTTCCACCGCCCGCTGAAGGCGGCGACCTCCGCCGGTCCCCAACTCTCGCCCACCCGCCGCGAGACGAGCACGGTCCAGTGCGCGAAGTCCGGCGAGCTCCGGAGGAAGTAGAGCGTCTGCCCATCGGGAGAGAAGCTCACGTGAGCATCGTCGAATCCGGTCGAGACCAGACCGGGCTCGAAGCGTCTCGGGGCGACCGACTCCGCGGCGAGCGACGGGAGGGCGAGGACGGCGGCGAGACAGGCGAGGACGGGGAACGAGCGCATGAGCGTTCCAATCTTCGACACGGCTCTTGCCCGCGCCATCACGTTCTGCAGATCGGAGCAACGTCCCGACGAGACCGGCAGTGCCCCGAGGGGCCCGGTTCTTGAAGCGGATCCCGGGCATGCTGCTCCCCCTGGCCGTGGCCGCGACGGTCCTTGCCTCCCCCGCCCCGCCGTCTCCGTCGACCCCGCCCCCGAAGGGCGCGGTCTTCCTGGTCATCGACGCGGACGGCTCCGCCGCTGGACTGGCACGGCCCACTGCGCGGTCCACCTCCACCCCGCGCCCCGAGGCGCTGCTGGGGGGATTGCTGGATCGGTTTGCGGTGGTGAAGCCACACCGCGCCGGTCCGGCCGCCGCTCCGGGCCTGCAGCTCTTCGTCCTGGTCGCCCCGATGAAGGGTCAGGTCGGGGTCCAGGCCGTCGGAAGTTTCTGATCCGAGCGGCCGGCCCGAGCCCTGCTCAGTCGAGGAAGACGACCTCGCCGGAGTCGAGCGCGTACTCGGCGCCCACGACCTGGAGCTTCCCGGCGAGGACGAGCTTCTCCAGGATCTCGGAGCCGTGCCGGAGCTGGTTCACCGAGGCCCGGATGTTGGCCCGGACCGCCTCCTGCCAGAGCCGCGCCCGGTCGCGCGCGAGCTCGGTGTGGAGGAGCCCCTCCAGGGAAGGTCGTACCCGGTCCACGATGGAGCGCAGGCCCGGACTCTGAGCCTGCTCCGGGCGAGACACCGCCTCGAGCGTTGCGTCGATCGCGCCGCAGCGCGTGTGTCCGAGGACGACCACCAGCTGAACCCCGAACCGCTCGACCGCGAACTCGACGCTCCCGATTCCCGAGGGGGCAACGACGTTCCCGGCGATGCGGATGACGAACAGATCGCCCAGACCTTGGTCGAAGACGATCTCTGCGGGCACGCGCGCATCGGAGCACCCGAGGATGACGGCGAAGGGACGCTGGAGGTCGGCCACCTCCGCCCGGCGGACCGGCGAGGTCAGCGCATCGGAGCGGAGATTGTTGACGAAGCGGGCGTTGCCGTCCTTGAGGCGGCGGAGCGCGGACGCTGGCTCGAGCATGCGGCACCCTGATCCGGACGGTGCGGAGAGGTCAACGACTTCCGCCGGCGCGTGCCGCGCACCGGACGCGAGAACCGGAGCGCGTCAGGGGCGGCGGGGAGAGTGCGCGGCGGAGGAGCCGGTGGTGGAGACGTCGAAGCTGGAGGCACGGTACCGGCCAGGCCGCGAGCGCAAGGGCATCGCGCTCTGCCTCTCCGGAGGCGGCTTCCGCGCGGCACTGTTCCACGCCGGGGCCATTCGCCGGCTGAACGAGCTGGGCGTGCTGTCGCGGGTGCGCACCATCTCCTCCGTCTCCGGCGGCTCGATCGCCAGCGGGCTGCTCGCCACGGTCTGGACGAGGCTCGCGCGCGTCGGCGACCGCTTCACCAACCTCGAGAGCCTCTTCGAGCAGCCGCTCCGGGCCTTCTGCGGAAGCAACATCCGCAACGGGCCCCTGCTCTGGGGCCGCTTGAATCCACGCAACTGGCCCCGGCTGCTCTCCTCCGCGTTCAGCGCCACCGACCTCCTGGCGGTCGAGTACCGTCGCCTCCTCGGCTCGGTCCGCCTGAGCGCCCTCCCCGACTCCCCGCGCTTCGTCTTCTGCGCGGCGAACCTCCAGACCGGGGTGAGCTTCGAGCTCTCGGCCCGCTCCATCGGGGACTACGCGCTCGGGTACGCCGAGCCGGGGCCTCTCACGCTCGCCGAGGCCGTGGCCGCGTCCTCGTCCTTTCCCTTCGCCTTTCCCCCGCTGGTCCGGACGATGGACGTCGACGCCTTCAGCGGCGGTGACCCGAAGGCGGTGGCCGCGGGTTTCCGCCCGGGGCCACGGGTGGCGCTCACCGATGGCGGGGTCTACGACAACATGGGCCTCGAGCCGGCGTGGAAGACCCATGCGACGGTGCTGGTCTCCGACGGGGGGACGCCGTTCGAGATCCAGGCGCGAACCCGGACCTGGCTCGTTCCGCGGCTGCAGCGCTCGTTCCAGGTGGTGGCGAACCAGGCCCTCGCGGTCAGGAAGCGCTGGCTGATCTCCGCGTACCTGCGTGGCGTCTACGGCGGGGCCTACTGGGGCCTCGGCACCGACCCCGACGAGTACCGGCCGCCGGGAGGCGCCCGCCCCGCGGGCTACTCCGGCCGCGTGATCGACCGCCTGCGCGTCGTCCGGACCGATCTCGATCGCTTCTCCGCCGCCGAGCAGTCCGTCCTCATGAACCAGGGATGGGCACTCGCCGGCGCTGCTCTGGGCCGCTGGGGACCGGACCTCGCCATCCATCCGTCACCGGCGGTCCCGCCAGATCCCGCGCTCCTGGATCCCGAGGCCGCGCTGGCGGCGCTGGCGGAGAGCGACCGGTTCCGCTTCTTCGGCCACTGAGCAGACCGGGTGACGCCGACGGCCACGGTCCTCGCCGGCCGGCAGATCTTCGTTGCTTCCGCCCCCGTCTCGACGATGATCGTTGCCTCGAGGGGAGTCGACGTGGATCTCGGCCACCGCTGCCTCCACGGAAGAGACGTGCACCGGCTCGTGGCGGCCGTCGTCGCGCTCGCCGTCCTGGGTCCTGCGCGGGCGGAGGTCGTCGAGGAGGTTCCGGCCATACCCCCGCGCCGGAGCCTCGGGCCCCATCTCTTCCTCCCCAGGGACGGCGTCCCGGACCCGTTCGTCGCCAGCTACATCGCCAGCAGCTCGGGGGTCGCCACCGGCAGCGCGAAGGGACCCACCTTCGATCTCGACGGAAAGCCGGTGAACCTCGAGGACTACAAGATCCTCACCTACTCGCAGCTCTTCTCCGGCCAGTGGGGCATCGCCGACTTCTGGGCGCTCCGGCTCCGGATGCTGGGGAGCTTCTACAGCGGCACCAACGCTCCCGGGCTGGTCGGCGTCGGGGTGAACGGGCTCGTCCGCGGCAGCGTGGGCACGACCCTGGGCTTCCAGCTCGCGGATCGACTCCGGCTCGGCGTCTTGATCGACGTCACGTGGGGTCCGTCGGTGGCGGTGAGCATCCTCGACACCATCCGGCAGAGCGTCTCGTCGGGAAGCGTCCAGGCCCTGGTGGACAACTCGTACTCCACCACGGTCACGCCGACGGTCTCGCTCGCCTGGGCCATCGCGCGGGGCTGGGGCGCGATCTTCAACGCGACCTACGCCAACGGCGTGGTGGAGGTGAACCAGGGCACCAGCGACGCGGACATGGCCGTGGTCCAGGCCACGGTCGAGGTGGACCTCCGGGAGCTGGGCAGCATCCCGCTCGGCATCGGCGCCGACTACAGCGCCGGTTACAGCCTGGGCCGGACGCGCTTCCGGCGATACGTCGCCGGGCTCGGCTTCTTCTTCACCGGCCGCCCCGGGCTGACCGTGGGCCTGGACCTTTCGTACCGCCGGGCGCCCCTGGGGAGCGCCGAGGTCTTCGTCAGCTCGTTCTCCGGAACGTTCGCGCTTCGCTACACGTTCGACTGAGGGTAGGACCAAGGTCCAGCTGGTCGGCCGGGGCCCGGATGGGCTCCAGTCTGGAGGAACATGAGAGCATCGTCTGCGTGGTTGGCGTGGTTGGCGTCGTTGGTGCTGCTGGGCTGTGCCCCCACCAAGATCGAGAACACCTGGACCTCGGGCCAGCCGCCGCCGCAGCCGATCCGGAAGTTCGCCGTCTTCGCGGTGACCGGTTCGCCTTCGGGCCGCATCGCCTACGAGGAGACGCTGACCACCCGTCTCAAGGAGGCAGGGCTTCCGGCAGTCCCCGGGTACGACCTGGTGACCTACGATGAGCACCCCTCGAAGGACGAGGTGTTGCGGCGCCTCGCGGACAAGCAGATTGACGGGGCGCTGGTGAGCCGCATCGACCGGCGCACCACCAAGACCGAGTCCAGCCCGGTCTGGGTCGGCGGCGGCGTTCCCACCATGGGGTTCTACGACTACTATTACTACCCCGTCGCGGTGGGCACCTACACCACCGAGACCAACGAGTTCATCGTCGAGACCGTGCTCTACGATCTCCGCGACAACAAGCCGTACTGGGCCGCGCGCAGCAACACCAGCCGCACCGCCCCGACCAAGTTCGCCAACGACATCGCCAAGCCGGTCGCCGACTCGCTCAAGGAGTCGGGGCTGTTCGCGAAGCCAGCGCCCTAGAAGCGGGCCGAGATGCCCCCGGTGAAGTCGAACTGGGCGAAGGGGATCCCGCCGGAGAGGCCGACGCTCGCCCCGCCCGTCCCGACCCAGAAGCCTCCGCCGCTGAAGTAGACCGGAACGAGCGCACGAGCCTCGAAGCGCAGGCCCAGGCGGTCGGTGATCCAGTACTTGAACCCCAGGCCAGCGGTGAACGCGAAGCGCACCTGGTCGGAGGAGCTGTAGCTGCTCCCGTCCTGGAAATGGATCGTGTCGGCGTGGAAGATCACCATCCCCGCGGAGACTGCACCGAACGGCTCGATCTTCCCCAGCGGACGGCTCACCACGCCTCCGAGCTGGATCCAGTGCTCCCCGAGCGCGACCCGGTCGCTCGAGAGCGCCGGGTTGAAGGCTGCGAAGCGCGCGTGGGTTGGGACGTAGATGTAGAGCAGCTCCACCTCGTAGCCGGGCCGGATCGAATAGGCGAGCGTTCCGCCGAAGTCGATCGATCCGTCGATGACGACCGTCCCGTTGGGCGTCGAGGCATCGGTGGAGACCTGCCAGCCCGCGAAGCCCCCGATCTCGAACTGTCGCGGCGGCGGAGGTGGCGGCGGGGTGTACGCCGGGGGCCCGTAGCTCGGCTGGCCATAGACGGGCGGCGCGCCGTAGGGATTGGGCGGCGGAGTGGGCGGCCCGTACGGGTTCGGGGGCGGCGCCGGCAGGTAACCCGGGGGAGGCGTCGTCTGCGCCCAGGCGGCTCCGGCCATCAGCAGCGCTCCCAGCAGCACCCGTCGAACCATGTCTTCGCTCCTCCCGGCCCTGGCAGTCCGTACCGCCGATGCAGAGCCTGGCAGCCCCGGGAACCGTCGTCACGGGCGGTTGGACCTTGGTCTCATTGATCCTCGGGGCGGGGGGCGGGACGAGCTGGGACCGCATGGCCCACGGACGGACCGGAAACCGGATGAGCCTCGCCCTCCTCTCCGCGGCGCTGCTGCTGGGGTGCGCGCACCCGCCTCCGGCGCCCGTCGCGTCCGAGCAAGGGGAAGAGCGCCGCCTCGCTGTCGCCGACGGGTGGCTGCTCGGGAGCTCGCTCGGCATCGGCCCGCAGCTTCCGGTGGTGTTCATGCATGGCGTGGGCGGGAACCATCACCTCTTCGACCCCCAGCTGGCCGAGCTCCGGAGCAGCCGCCGCGTGCTCGCCTTCGACCAGCGCGGCTGCGGAGGGAGCGCCGACGCTCCTCGCGGCAACTACGACCTGGACGTCCGGGTGCGCGACCTGTCGATGGTGCTCGACGTCCTCCGCCTCGAACGGGTCGTGCTGGTGGGCCAGGGCACCGGGGTGCAGGTGGTGGCCCGTTACGCGGAGCGCAACGCGGCCCGGGTCCTGGGCCTGGTCCTGGTGAATCCGGTGAGCGGGGACGCGGAGGCTGCGCGGGTGGCCGACCTTCCCGACGGTGAGCTCCGGCCGGCGATCGACCGCTGGCTCGGGGCGCTCCTCAAGGACGCGCGACCGGAGACGAAGGAGAAGGTGCTCGCCTCGGCGCAGGTAGCGCGGATCCCGGCGATGCGCGCGATGCTGGGTGACGCTGCCTCGACGGACGTTCCCGGGAGCCTTGCCGCCTACCCGGGGCCAGTGCTGGTCCTCGCCGCTCCGGGCGAGCCCATCCCCGGGCCGCTGCGGCCGGGCATCGAGGTGCGCCGCCTTTCGGGGGGCAGCCACTGGTCTCCGCTCGACGCGTCCGAAGAGGTCAACGCGGCGCTGCGGGAGTTCCTCCGCCCGATCGACGCCGCGGCAGGAACCCGCCGCGGATCCGGGTGAGTCCGGGGGACGAGCCGATGAGGGCAATGCCGATCACGACCGCAGGAACCGGGGACGGAACGCCCGGGGCCAGCGGTCGGGTCCCCGGGCACTCGCCCGCGAGAGGGGAGCGCGGCCGGAGGGAGGCTCTGGCACAATGACCGCCATGAGGGCCGTCTCCGCCCTGCTCCTGAGCCTCGCGCTGGCCGCCGGCGCCGACCGGAGCGCCGGGGTGACGCTGGAGGTGGCGAACCGGAAGATCTTCACCTTTCGCGCCACGGTCGTGGGGAGCTCGCCGGCGGAGCGCCTGGAGAGCGCACGCGCCCGGCTCGAACAGCTCCCCAGCAGCGGGCCCGCTGAAAAGATCGAGACCCATCCGCTGCAGCTCGCAAAGGAGCGCGGGACCGCGGTGATGGTCGGGCCGCGGCTGGTCTTCATCGTGGCCGACGGCGACGTGGACCTCCAGGGCGGAGAGACCACCGAGGGTGTTGCCGGGCAGGCGGCACGGATGCTGGCCGAGGCGCTCGGCGCCGAGCGCGAGCAGCGGTCGGTGCGGCTCCTTCTTCGTTCGCTGCTCCTCGCTGCGATGGCGACGGCGATCATGGCCGGCGTCATCTGGCTCTTCGTCCGTGCGCGGCGGGCGGCACACCTGGGCGTGGCGCGGCTCCGGCGGCACGAGGGGGTTCGGCTGGGGGGAGTGGACTTCGGCCCCATCCTCCGTTCGACGCTCCGGGGGCTGACCTTCCTCCTGTTCTGGACGTTGCTGATCTCGGTGGTCGAGGTCTGGCTGACCTACGTCCTCTCGCTCTTCCCGCTGACCAGACCCTGGTCCGATGCGCTGCTGGGGAGCGTCCTCGGCCTCCTCAAAGGACTGGGCCGTACACTCCTGGGGGGCCTGCCGGATCTCCTGACCGCGATCGTCATCCTCCTCATCGGTCGCGCGATCGCGGGGTTCGTCTCCACCGTCGTCCAGCGGGTCGAGCAAGGCACCGCCGTCCTTCCCGGCGTCTATCCGGAGACCGCCAGCGCGACCCGCCGGATCCTCGTCGGAGCGGTCTGGCTGGTCACCATCGCCGCCGCCTATCCCTACCTGCCGGGCTCGGGCTCGGAGGCCTTCAAGGCGCTGAGCCTGGTGGTCGGTCTCGGACTCTCGCTCGGGTCCACCGGCATCGTCGCCCAGGCGATGAGCGGGCTGGTGGTCATCTACTCCCGGGCGCTCTCCCGTGGCGACTGCGTGCGCATCGGGGAGGTCGAGGGCGTGGTGACCGAGGTCCATCTCCTCTCCACGCGCCTGCTCACCGTCCAGGGCGAGGAGGTCACCATCCCGAACACCGTCGTCGTGAACGGGCCGGTGAAGAACTTCGGCCGGGCCACGAAGGGCCAGGGCGCCCTGGTCTCGACCCGGGTGAGCGTCGGCTACGACACTCCCTGGCGGAAGGTGCACGGGCTGTTGCTGGATGCCGCAAGGGAGACGCCGGGCATCCGTGGCGATCCGGCGCCGTACGTGCTCCAGCGCGCGCTGGACGACTTCTACGTCCAGTACGAGCTGTTCGCGGCGGTGGAGAACCCGGTGGACCGCCCGGTGGCGGCCTCCGCGCTGCACGGCCGCATCCAGGACGGCTTCAACACCGCGGGCGTACAGCTCATGGCGCCGCACTACGTCTTCCAGCCGGCGCACCGGGTGCTCGGGGAAACTCCGTCTGCGGAGCCCGCCCCTGCCGAGCGACCAGTCCCGGCGGGCGGAAACGGGCACTGACGGACTCAGCGGCCGGCGATCTTCATCGCCTGCTCCCGGAGGTCCGGCGCCATCAGGAGCTCCTCGGTCAGGTAACCGTTCACCTGGATCATCCGCGCGATCCCGCCGGTCCAGCCCGTCTGGTGGCTCGCGCCGATGCCCGCGCCGTTGTCCCCGTGGAAATACTCGTAGAAGAGAACGTGGTCCCGCCAGTGAGGGTCGGTCTGGAACTTCTCCGAGCCGCCATAGACCGGCCGGCGTCCGGAGCCGTCGCGGGTGAAGGTCCGGATCAACCGCTCCGCGACCTCGCGGGCCACTCCGAAGAGCGTCATCTCCTTCCCCGAGCCGGTGGGACATTCGATCTTGAAGCGATCGCCGTAGAACGCCGCGAGACGGACCAGCGCGGTCCAGAGGAGGAAGTTCACCGGCATCCACACCGGCCCGCGCCAGTTGGAGTTTCCGCCGAACATCCCGGTGTCCGAGTCCCCCGGCACGTAGCCGACGCGAAACTCCTGCGTCCCGTGGTGGAACACGTACGGATGTTCCAGGTGGCTGCGCGACAGGGCGCGGATGCCGTGGGGCCCGAGGAACTCCTTCTCGTCGAGCATCCGGGCGAGGATCCGCCGGAGCTTCTTCTCGTCCACGATGGAGATCATCCGGCGGCCATTCACGCCCGGCTCGGACGGCATGTGGACGTTCGCGACCAGCTCGGGGTGTCTCTGGAGGAAGGCCCGCGCGTTGCGGATGAAGGTGGGGAGCCGTTGCCCGATGTCCTCGTCGAAGATGGCCACCGCCGCGAGCGGGAGGAGCCCGACCATCGAGCGGACCTTCAGCCGCGTCGCCTTCCCGTCCGGCAGCCGGAGCACGTCGTAGAAGAACCCGTCCTCCTCGTCCCACATGTCGTCCTGGTTCTCGCCCAGCCGGTCCATCGCCGAGGAGATCCAGAGGGTGTGCTCGAAGAACTTGGTGACGAACTCCTCGTAGGCGGCGTTGTGCAGTGCCAGCTCCACGGCGATGCGCAGCATCTGCTGGCTGAAGAAGGCCATCCACGCCGTGCCGTCGGCCTGCTCGAGGTAGCCCCCGGTGGGCAGCGGCGAGCTCCGGTCGAACACGCCGATGTTGTCCAGCCCCAGAAAGCCACCCTCGAAGACGTTGTTCCCGCTGCGGTCCTTCCGGTTCACCCACCAGGTGAAGTTCACCAGCAGCTTGGAGAAGGCGTAGGTCAGGAAGTCGATGTCTCCCTTCCCATGGCGCTCCTTGTCGATGAGGTACACCTGCATCGTCGCGTAGGCGTGCACCGGCGGGTTCACGTCGCCGAAGTTCCACTCGTACGCCGGCATCTGCCCGTTGGGGTGCAGGTAGTCGCTGCGCAGCATCAGGTCCAGCTGCGACTTCGCGAAGTCCACGTCCACCATCGCCAGCGGCAGCATGTGGAAGGCCAGATCCCAGGCCGCGTACCAGGGGTACTCCCACTTGTCGGGCATGGAGATGATGTCGTCGTTGATCATGTGGAACCACTCGGCGTTGCGCACCCGCTGGCGCAGCCAGGGAGGCGTCTCCGGTCCCACGCGGTGCTCCTTGAGCCAGGTGGACAGGTCGTAGTGGAAGTACTGCTTGCTCCACAGCATCCCCGCGAGCGCCTGGCGCATCACCCGCGCCCGGTCGGCGTCGGCCTTCACCGCCGGCGGCGTGATGCCGTCGTAGAAGGCATCTGCCTCCTTCCGGCGCTGCTCGAAGACACGGTCGTGGTCGGCGAACGGCGCGGGGGTCACGCCGGGAGCGCTTCGCGTCAGCCGCAGCCGCACGGTCCGGGTCTCGCCGGGGCCGAGGGTGAGCACGACGTCGGGTGAGGCCTTCGTCCCGCGCCGGGCGGGGTTCACCGCCTCCCGGCGGTTGTGCACCACGCGCTCGCCGATCCCGTCCTTGACGAAGGGCGAGGCGTTGGGCTGTCCCCACAGCCGCTGGGCGTTGCTCTCGTTCTCGGTGAAGAGCAGCTCCGGCTTTCCGTCGCAGTACAGGAAGTGGTCGGGCAGCGACTCCTGGGCGCCCGACACCGTGTGGTGGGCTGCGACGACGCTCGCCGCCGGATGCTCCACCTGCTCCAGCACCGGCTTGCCACCGCCGTTGCCCCAGGACCAGGTGTTCCGGAACCAGAGCGTGGGGAGCACGTGCAGGGGCGCGGCCTCCGGGCCCCGGTTCGCCACCTCGATGCGGATCAGGAGATCCTCGGGGCCCGCCTTGGCGTACTCGACGAAGACGTCGAAGTACCGGTCCTCGGCGAAGGCGCCGGTGTCCAGCAGCTCGTACTCCAGCTCGTTCTTCCCCCGCGAGGCGTTGGTGCGAATCAGGTCCTCGTAGGGGAAGCGACGCTGCGGGTACTTGTAGAGGTACTTCATGTACGAGTGCGTCGGCGTGCTGTCGAGGTAGAAGTAGTACTCCTTCACGTCCTCGCCGTGGTTGCCCTCGCCGTTGGTCAGCCCGAAGAGCCTCTCCTTGAGGATGGGATCGCGGCCATTCCACAGCGCGAGCGCGAAGCACAGCCGCTGCTTGCTGTCCGAGACCCCGGCCAGGCCGTCCTCGCCCCAGCGGTAGGCACGGGAGCGGGCCTGTTCATGGGTGAAGTAGGCCCAGGCGTTGCCGTCCTCGCTGTAGTCCTCGCGAACCGTCCCCCACTGCCGCTCGCTGAGGTAGGGCCCCCACTGCTTCCAGTCCGCCCGGCCGGCCCGGCTCTCCTCGAGCCGCGCCAGCTCCGGGTCCGCGCGCCTGTCGACGGCCATGGTGTCTCCCCGAACCGATCAGTACTTGGCCGGCACGAACCGGCGGCCCTTCAGCGACGCCCGGTCGTCGTAGGCGTTCTTCTTCGACCGGTCGGGCAGCTTCACCTTCTCCCGCGGAACCTTCCCGTAGGGGATCTGCTTCAGGATGTGGTGGAGGACGTTGAGCCGCGCCCGCTTCTTGTCGTCGGAGGGCACGACGTACCAGGGGCAGTGGCGGGTGTCGGTCGCGGCGAACATCGCGTCTCGCGCCCGCGAGTACTCGTACCACTTCGTGCGCGACGGGAGATCGGTCTTGCTCAGCTTCCACTGTCGCAGCGGATCGTCGATGCGGGCCTGGAAGCGCTTCCCCTGCTCCTCGTTGCTCACCTCGAGCCAGTACTTGAGGAGGAGGATCCCGGACTCCAGCAGAGCCTTCTCGAACCCGGGGACGACCTCCAGGAAGCGGTCGCGCTGCTTCGGGGTGCAGAAGCCGAGGACGTACTCGACGCCCGCGCGGTTGTACCAGCTGCGATCGAAGATGACGATCTCCCCCGCCGCTGGCAGCTGCGCGATGTAGCGCTGCACGAACATCTGGGTCTTCTCCCGGTCGGACGGCGCAGGCAGCGCCACCACCCGGAACACGCGCGGGCTGACCCGCTCGGTGATGGCCTTGATGGTGCCGCCCTTCCCCGCCCCGTCCCGGCCCTCGAAGAGGATCACGACCTTGAGGCCCTCGTGCTTCACCCACGCCTGGAGCTTGCAGAGCTCCACCTGCAGCGCGAGCAGCTCCTTCTGGTACGCCTTTCCCTTGAGCTTCTCCGTGGCCATGGGCCGCATTGAGGCCCAGCGGCGGTCACGAGGCCATACGACCAACGTCCAGGGTGGGGCCGGGCCCGGTGCCCTTCAGAAGGCCTCGCCGGCGCCGAAGTAGAAGCCAACGGTCTTGTCGGCCACCGTCAGGTCGAGGGTGATGTTCGTCCGTGACTGCCGGTTCTGCATGATGCGAAGCCCGACGCCCCCGGCGAAGCGCGGATGCTCGAAGAGCGACTCTCCCGCCTCGGTGTACCCGGGGATGCTCACCGCGGGCCGGGTGAAGGTGGACATGTTGGCGAACACCACCCCCCCGAGGAGGCCGTTGTCGGTGATCCGGAAGCGCCATTCCGCCTCGGTGTAGATCTCGGCCGTCCCCCGGAAGCGCCCCTGGATCCAGCCCCGGCCGGTGCGGTTCTTCGCGTCCCAGCCGATGGAGGGCAAGGCGAGGTAGGGCAGCGCTCCGCTCACCTGCCCCTGCGCGATCACCCAGAAGGCGAGCACGTTCCGCGGGACCGACGAGGACAGGCCGAGGTAGGTCCGGAGCTCGGCGCTGAGGAACGAGCTGTCCTTGCTGCTTCCGAACCAGGTGGGATTCCACTGGTACGAGAGGCTCGCGTACACGCCCTTGTAGGCGTTGATGGTCGAGTCGCGCGTGTCATAGAGGACGTTCAGGCTCAGTCCGCTGGTGTTGTACGCCTTGGTGCCGAAGCCCTCGATGCTGTTGTACGCGTAGTGGCTGGTGACCACCGGAGGGCTCGCCGACAGATCCAGCCGCTGGTCCACGATGCCGTAGTACCGGTCGAAGGACAGGCCCGGACCCACGTACAGCCCGCCCCAGACCTGCCGGAGCGCGTTCTGCCGGAAGCGCAGCAGGTTCATGTCCATGTGCTGCGCACCCTCGACCGCGGCGGTGGTGCCGATGCCGTTGATGGTGAATCCCTGGCTCACCGGGCTGTGTCCGGTGCCGAGCCCGAAGGTGTCCTGGTTGAAGATCATGAAGCGCCAGTCACCCTGGAACTCCCAGGTGTTCCGCTCGGTCAGGATGGTGCTGTTGACCTGGGTGATGAACTGACTCTTCGTCGTGTAGAGCACCATCGCCTGAACGCTGGAGATGGTCGTGGTCTCGGGATCGCCGAGGTACATCCCGAAGATTCCTACCGCCCCGAAGAGGAACCCGACGGTGGGGTTGTAGGCGAAGGCCGGGAGCACGGCGACGAGGGGCTCGAATGCCTTCGGCCGGGCATGCTGCTTCTCGGCCAGGCCAACGGCGATGAAGAGGTCGGTCTCGTCCCGGTAGGGCTCGCACCGTCCCCCGTTGCAGACGGAGCCGTACCCGAGTTGCCGGCGGCACTGGTCGCTGTCCTCGCACGTGGTTGGCGCGTCCTCGGCGCCAGCAGCCCCCCGGGCAACGAGCAGAGCCATCGCGAACCCGAGCTCCCTGATGGTTCCAAGGTGCCGCACGCGTCACCTCCGTCCCGGAAGTCCTGTAGCAGGAGCCACCCTCGCGCGAGCTTGCTCGTTACCCGAGGTGCATCCGCAGAGAATCGTTGGACCTTGGTCTCATTGTGAGGCTATTGAACGGCTGCAACGCTGACGTCACGTGGGGAGAGGAGGGTCCCAGTCCATGTCCCGTGTCGGGAAGCACTTCGTACCACCCATTCTCGGGCTCGGTCTGCTGCTCGCAGCCTGTCATCCAAGCGGAGCCCAGGACATCACCGACCTGGACGTGGTGGCGACGACGCACGACGCCACCTACGACTTCGCGACACCGAGCACCTACTCCCGCCCGGATCAGATTCCCCTGGTGTCGGGAGATCCGGCGACCACCCCGCCGGAGTTCCTCGACCCCACTCTCACGGCGCTGGTCTTCAGCACGCTCGACAACCAGATGGCCGCGCTCGGCTACACCAAGGTCTCGATCGGCGCGACGCCCGATCTGGTGATCACCGCTGGTGCGCTGAAGGTCACGAACGTCACCTACTACTACGGCTACTGGTGCGGATACTGGGCGTACTACTACCCCTGCTACCCGTACTACCCGCCGGTCGCGGGCGTCAGCGCATACACCCAGGGGACGCTGATGCTCGACATGGCACCGTTCGCCGCGACACCCCCCGGGAACCAGATCCTCGGCGTCTGGACCGCGGTCATCCGGGGGATCCAGAGCGGGAGCCGGTCCACGGATCAGACCCGCATCGTCAATGGAATCTCGCAGGCGTTCATCCAGTCGCCCTACCTGGGGAAGCCATGAGCAAGCACCCGACGCCGATCCGCCTCGCCGCGCTCCTCGTCGTGCTCCTCGCTCCCGCCGCGCGCGCCGACATCCCCCCGACGCTGGTGGGCGTCTCGTACCAGTTCTCGATCCCCATCGGGAACACGTACAACTACACTCCGCCGGTCAGCTGGCGTGGCATCGGTCTGGACGTCGCGACCTTCATCCAGCGCGACCTCGCGGTCGGCCTGGCGTTCGGGTGGAACGTGTTCTTCGAGAACACGACTTCCACTCTTCACATCCGGGGCACCGACGTCACCGGGAACCAGGACCGAACGCTCAACGTCTGGCCCACGCTGGTCAACGTCCGCTGGTTCCCGAAGATCTCGTCCAACCGCGACATCCAGCCCTACATCTCGGCCAACGCAGGCGGCTACATCATCGAGCGATACCTGGCGATCGCACGACCGCGAGCCAGGAGACGCACTACCACTTCGGGCTCGCGCCGGAGATCGGGGTCTTCATCCAGAACCCGGTCGGCGCGGTGTTCATCAGCGCTCGCTACAACATGGCCTTCGCCTCCGGCGGTGTGCCCTTTCAGCAGTTCCTCAGCTTCAGCCTTGGCTACGCCTGGGAGAGATGACATGCGCACCCTGAATCGATGGACCGTCCTCGGCCTCTCGTGCCTCGGCCTCACCGCCCTGGCCCAGGCCCCCGCCCCCGCTCCGGCGACCGCGCCACAGCCAGCGGCGGCACCGGCAGCCCCCGGACCGACACAGGATGCGGCGGCCTCGCTCCTGAAGGTCTACGTGTTCCCGGCCAACAACCAGACGCCAGACCAGCAGGCCAAGGACAGCAACGACTGCTACGCCTGGGCGAAGCAGCAGACCGGCGTCGACCCGACCAACCCCACCGTTCCCCAGAAGGCGGACACCAGCCAGGCCGGGAAAGGTTCGGCGGTGAAGGGGGCGGCGAAGGGCGCGGCGGCCGGAGCGGCGATTGGCGCGATCACCGGTGATGCCGGCAAGGGCGCGGCGGTCGGCGCGACGGCCGGTGGCATGGGCGGCGTCGCCGGCAAGAAGCAGGCGAAGCAGCAGGCCGAGGCTCAGGCCAAGCAGCAGCAGCAGGCCGCGGTCAACACGCAAATCGACTCCTTCAAGAAGGCGTACACCGCCTGCATGGAAGGAAAGAAGTACACCGTGAAGTGAGCGCGGCTATGGTGGAAGGCGTCGCGCGTCGCGCACGGGAGGGCGTCACATGATTCGACGAGCAGTCCTTCGCTGGGCCGTGGTGGGATGCCTTCTCGCGGTCTCTGCGGGACGCGCGGAAGACCAGCCAAAGCGCCTGGACATCAAGAACCTCAACTGCGAGGACTTCCTCGCGCTTCCCGACGACGTGCGGCCGGCCGTCGTGGCCTGGGTCCACGGGTACACGCGCGCCGGCGGCGAGAACTGGGTCTTCCAGGCCGGCGAGGGCAAGGCGTTCATCGGCTCCGTCGAGGACAAGTGCAAGAAGGCGCCGAAGGCGAGCTTCCGCTACCAGGTGCTCGAGACCGCCAAGGAGCGTCAGGCGGCGGCGAAGAAGGCCAAGAAGTAGTCCCCGGTCAGTTCGGCGACCGGCCGAACTTGGAGCGGGCGGCCTTCTGGCGGATCCGCTCCACCTCCTTCGGGTCCACGTTCTTGCGGATGAGGGTCTGAACCGCGTAGCGGACCTGGTGGAACTCGTCCACGCAGCCCTCGGCGCGGTCGTCGGGGAGCTTCCCCAGCTCCTTGGCGAAGGCGTAGCGCTTGGGGTCGGAGCCCCAGGCGAGGCAGAGCACGTTGTAGAAGCGCTGCCGGTCCAGCCCGTGGACGTCGGCGAAGTCGTCCTCGCCCGGCTTCCGCGCCGAGTCGGTGTCGTACATGAAGGCCGCGGCCCGGAGCATGCGCTCGGCGAAGTCGCCGCCGAGCCGCGTCGCTGCGTAGGCCGCCACCTGATCCGCGGCGTCCTCCTCGCGCCCCAGCACCGGGACCGCCAGCACCGCGAAGACCGCGTGGGCAGTCTCGTGCAGCACGATGAACAGGAAGGGCCCGATCACCGCCTGCTCGGGGGTGAGGTTGAACTTCCCCGAGTTGCCGGCCGACTTCATGAAGTCGCGGACCAGCTCGTAACAGAAGCTGATGATGTCGGTCTGGTTGTCGTACCAGGCGTTGGCCTCGCCGCAGCTCGTTCCCTTGAGGGTCAGGGTCTTGGGGAGCTTGAGGGCGGAGAGCATCTCCGCGGCCCCCTCGAGGATCTTCCGCTCCTTCATCTTGGCGGCGATGGGGGCCAGGTCGGGCTTGGTGGTGTCCTCGTAGACGACACGGAAGCTGTGGGTCTTCCCCTGCGGCGCCTGCCCTGCGCCGAGCAGCGCCACGAGGAGCACCGAGGGAATCGTGGTCATGCGGCGCCCTCCAGGGCACGAGAGACGGCCTGGAGGAGGAGGCCGGGCTCGAACGGCTTCTGCAGACAGGGCACGTCGCCCAGCCCGCGCCGGCGCAGCATCTGCGGCGCGTCGATGCGACCGGTCACGAAGATTGCCGGAACCTGGATGTGGTCGGCGCGGAGGCGCTCCAGCAGGTCGGCCCCGCTCATCCCGGGGAGCATGACGTCGATCACCAGGCACGCCGGGTGCGTCTCGGGCAGGGCCTGGAGCAGCTCCTCGGCCGTGGAGAACGAGGCGACCCGGAGGCCCTGAGCACGGATCATGCGAGCGAGCGCACGGCGGGCGGCCGCGTCGTCCTCGATCACCGCGACGATGGTCTCCGGCGCCGAACGCGAGGAGACCGTCCGACCCGCAGGCATCTCGGTCCTCCGTTCAAAAACGAGGTCACCCTAGGGACGGACCGCTCTGTGCTGCTATACGACGTTGGTCTCATCTCCCTGGGGGGCAGAGGCAGGCGGATGCCATCATCGATGACCGCCTTCGAGCAGCCGGAGCTCTTCGAGCAGCAGCTCGCCGATCTCTCTGCCACCTTCGCCGCCCTTCCCGCCGACCAGGTCGACCAGCAGATCGACTGGGGCCTCCAGCTGATGCTGGAGGGGATGGGAATGGACCGGAGCAGCCTGGCCGAGCTGTCGTCCGACGGGCAGCGGTTCGAGGTCACCCACACCCAGACGCGGAGCGGCATCCCGCCGATGCCCCCCGGCAACCTGGCCGAGCTGCTTCCCTGGTACACCGAGGCGCTCGCCCGGGGCGAGGTTCTCCGGTTCACCCGTCTCCCGAACGACCTTCCGCCGGAGGCCGGCGCCGAGCGAAGTTACGTCACCCGGGTCGGCCTCCTGTCGCAGCTCACGGTTCCCTGCCGCATCGGGGATCGGATCATCGGAGCCCTCGGCGTTGGCTCGTTCCGGCGAGAAGTGCAGTGGTCGACCCGCGTCGTGCGCTCGGTCCAGCTCATCGGGGAGGTGTTCGGCAACGCGCTCGCCCGGAAGCGCGCGGCCACGGAGCAGCTCTTCCTCCGGGAGCAGCTGGCTCACACCGCCCGGGTGAACGCCCTCGGGGAGGTCGTCGCCTCGATCGCCCACGAGGTGAACCAGCCGCTCTTCGCCATCGTCAGCAATGCCCGAGCGGCCGGCACCATCCTCTCCAGGAAGGAACCGGACCTGGCGGAGATCGGCGCGGCGCTCGAGGACATCGTCCAGGACGCGAACCGGGCGAGCGCGATCATCGCTCGCGTCCGCTCCTTCCTCCAGCGCAAGCCCACCGAGCACCTGCCGCTGGACCTCAATGGCGTCGTGGAGACCGTGCGGAAGTTCCTCGGCCCGGAGCTCGCGCGGCGGCGGGTGAGATTCGAGGTGGAGCTGGCCGGCGCCCTGCCCACCGTCCTCGGCGACGGGGTCCAGCTGCAACAGGTCCTGGTGAACCTCCTGATGAACGGGATCGACGCCATGGAGCGAATCGCGGCCACCGAGCGCCTGCTCCGCGTACGGACCTCCTCGGACCGGGAGCGCGACGTCCGCCTCGAGGTCAGCGATTCCGGTCCAGGCCTCGAGCCCGAGGCCCGGGCGCGCCTCTTCGAGCCCTTCT
>Ga0207659_10000260_pt1 | contig 32344 bp, 24 predicted proteins | sample KBSM43metaG_FD_184330 | JGI IMG/M metagenome (GOLD analysis project Ga0207659, IMG submission 184330) | Miscanthus rhizosphere microbial communities from Kellogg Biological Station, Michigan, USA - KBS M4-3 metaG (SPAdes) (version 2) | ecosystem: Host-associated > Plants > Roots > Rhizosphere >...
GCTTGGCCTGCGCCGGCGGCGGCAGTTCGCCAATCTCGTCGAGAAACAGCGTTCCGCCAGCCGCGTTCTCGAAGGCCCCGCGGCGCAGGCGATCGGCGCCGGTAAATGCGCCACGCTCGTGGCCGAAGAGCTCGCTCTCGACCAGCTGCTCGGGCAGCGCCGCGCTGTTGACCGCGACCAGCGGCGTTTTCTCCCCGGGTCCGCGGCGGTGCAGCTCGCGCGCCACCAGTTCCTTGCCGGTCCCGCTCTCGCCCACGATCAGCACACCGCTGGGAATCGGCGCCACGCGGGCGATCGCCTCACGAAGCGACCGCATCGGCGCGCTGTCGCCGACGAGCAGCGCGTCGCCGTCGAACCGTGACCGCAGCGTCCGCAGCTCCTTCACCAGCCGCCCGCGTGACACCGCGTTCTCGATTTCCTGGACCACGCGCTCAATCGGCTCCGCCTTGTCCACGAACCCGTAGGCGCCGAGCCGTACGGCCTGGACGCAGCGGTCGTAGCTGCCGGTGCCGGTGTAGACGATGACCGGCGTATCGATGCCGCGCTGCTGCAGCCGCTGCAGCACCTCGAAGCCGTCGATGCCTGGCATCTCCAGATCCAGGACCAGGCAGTCGATCGGCTCCCGGGCCAGCACGTCGAGCGCCTGGTCGCCGCCGGCGGCGACCAGCGTGTGGTAGCCGCCGACGCGCTTCAAGTCATACGCGTATTGCTCGGCCATGGCCGCCACGTCGTCGACCACCAGCACCTGCGTCGTCATGCGCCTCCGGCCGGGATTTCGATGGTGATACGCGTGCCCCGCCCAGGCTCCGTATCGACGGCAATCGTGCCGTGCAGATCCGTCGCCAGCCGCTGCACGATGGAGAGCCCCAGACCCGTGCCGCCCTCCTTCGTCGTATAGAAATCCTCGAAGATGCGTCCGGCCTCGTCCGCCGACATGCCGCGGCCAGTATCGGCGACCGTCACCTGGATTGCCGGCAGGTCGCCGTCGCGCTCGACGACGCGCGTCGAGACGGTGATGCGCCCCGCCGCAGAGGGCAGGCTGTCTACGGCGTTGGCGATCAGGTTTTCGAGGATACGCCGGAACGCGATCGGATCGCCCACGACCCGAGGGAGCGGGACCAGGTCGGTCTCGACGGCGACGTGCTCGTGCCCCTGGGCGGCGCGCACGACGTCGGTGATGAGCACGTTCAGATCGCACTCCCCGCGGCTCACCGGACGCGACAGCCGCTGATAGGTCGTGGCCAGCGTTTCGAGATACGCGAGGCTGGAATCGACCGTGTGCCGCCGCTCCGCGAAGACGGCGGCGAGCGCGCCCGGCTCGTCGCGTTCCACCTGCGCCAGATGGCGCATCACGTTGCGCAGCGGGATCAGGCCGTTCTTGACGTCGTGGTTGATCTGACGGGCCAGCTCGCCGACCGTGGCACGACGTTCGGCCTCCCGCACCCGGACCGTGCTGGTGCGCAAGCGGGCGACCAGGTCGCCCAGCAGCCGCGACAACCTGCCGACTTCGTCGGCGCCGGGATCGAACTCGACGTCGAGCCGATCGAGATCGAGCACCGCCGTCTTTTCCGCCAGCGCCTCGAGCGGCCCGCTGATGCGCGACGACATCCACACGGCGAGCAGCAAGGCGGTGATGCCGGTCCCGGCCGCAGTCAACAGAAACCATGAATCCGCGCTGCGCAGCAGCGCCCTGAGCGGCGTGAGCGGCTGCGTGACTTCGAGCCGTGCGTCGGCGATCTCGACCGGGGGGCCGGACCCTGCCCGGATCACGGGAAGCTGGAGCGCACCCACGACCGAATCTCGCGCCGCGGCCGGCGCTCGAGGCAGCGTCAGCGGTTCGGCTCCAGGGTTGTACAGCGACACGACGATCGCGCGATCGCGGGCCAGCCGCGCGAGAAACGCCTCGTCGATGGTCACGCCACCGACCAGGGCAAACCTGCGTTCGCCGATCGCAAACGTCTGGACACGGGCCAGCGCGAGGAACTCCTGTTCGGCGCCGCGTACCGTCACCAGCGCGACGCCGCGCGCGTCTTGCAGGGCCGAGACCAGTCCCGACTCGATGCGGCCGTGCTCGTTCCGGAAGTGACCCGAGCTGATGATCCGACCGTCGCCATCCTGGATCTGGAGCATCGAGAGGCCGGTGAGCCGCATGGCCGTGCCCGCGTAGTCGAGCAGATACTCCCGTTCCGCTTCGGCGCCGGCAACCGCCGCCGAACGGAACCGGTTGTCGTTCACGAGGGCGCGCTCGAGAGACGCCAGCCGCTCGGCAATGCCTGCACTCTCGCGCGCGAGATCCTCGCGAATGACCTCCACCACTTGGTCAACGCGGCGCTGATACTCCTCCGAGAGGCGCCGGCTCATCTCCTGTCGAAGCCCGTAGGCCAGCAGCGCGATCGGGATCAGGACGACGGCGGCGAAGGCGAGCAGCAGGCGCGTGCGCAGGCTCATCGCGACCTCGAATCGCCGCCTGCAATCACGACTCCCCCATCCCCTTCCGCGGTGACGCCGGACCGCCCGCGGCGCACGATGGCGCGCAGCCGGGTCTCGACCAGCGGGACGATCGTGTCGGGATCGAGCCAGCGCGAGCCTTCCAGCACGATCCGCAGATCCCGGCACGGCTCGAGGGGCTGACTGTCGACCCGCATCACGTAGCCGGCGTCGGCGCCCTGCCGCCTTGCCAGAGCCAGAGCCGCGCCGCTCAGCCCGGTGGCGCGCTGGAATGTGCGTCTCGGACGGTCCGGGAGGAGTGCGTCGAGAATCGTGGTGGCGGCCGGGCTTGAAACCCGGCCAAGCGCCACCAGCCGTTCGGCCAAATCGCGGGCCGCACCGTCGCGTGCGTCGTACACGATTCGCGGCGTTGGAGCGGGCTGGTTTCGCGGCGGCGCGAGCCGCGTCTCGCAGTCCGGCACCATCTGCCACCAGAACGGCGCCCGCGCCCCACGCGCCTCGCCTCGCACCGCGTCGCTCGCGAGCGCTTGCCGCTGCTCCTCGGAGAGCGATGGCGACGAGCGGGATCGACCCGGTATCACGAGCACGTGAGTCCGATGCCAGGCCAGCGGCAGCGACTGAAACTGCGGCAGCGTGGCCGCGTAGCCGAGCGCGGCGGGATCGCGCGTCAGCAGCAGGTCGACGCCCTGATCGAGCAAGTCCCGCGGATCACCCGGCGCGACGAGAAAGCGAATCGCCGGCAGGTTGTCGCGAACGAATGTGATCACAACCGCAGCCGCCGCACCGGTCGCGCGATCGTCAGGTGCGATCCGCCCGCCTCGCGTTCCGAGCGGCCACGGCGAGCCGGCGACCGGCTTGGCAATGGCCAGATCGGGATGCGCGAGCGCCGTCGGCGAGTCCACCCGGCGACTCTGCAGCGTGATGGCAAGAGCGCGGTCGCCGGCCGGGGCGATCGACTCCACTAGACGGCTCACGTCCGGCCGCAGCTCGCCACCGATGCCGTCACGGGTCCACGCCGCCCGCACGTCAGCAACCGTGACCTCAGTGCCATCAGAGAAGCGGGCATCCTCCCGCAACGACACGATCCATGTGCGGCCGTCGGGATCGAGCCGCCAGGATGCGGCCAGACCCGGAACGACACGACCACGGCAGTCTGCCCGGACCAGCGTCTCGTAGAGCTGACGGAACAACACCCGCTCGCCATCGTTCGACGGGCGAGGTGCGTTTGCGGGATCGACGCTGCCGTTGAGGGCGACGGTCTCAACCGGTTCGCCAGGCTCAGCGATCAGCGCGCATTCGCCGGAGTCGGCCTCGGAACGGAGGGCGGGCGCCGGGAGAGTCACCGCGGGCGGCGGCGGCTCTACCGTCGGGACGACCGCGCTCGGCGACGGCGGGAGAGCGTCCGATGGTGGCGAGACGGGCGCGGCCGCCGGATTCGTGCGCGGGCTGCAGGCCGACGTCATCGCCTGGACGCAGACGATGAACCCCAACGCGGCAGCGCCTCGACCCCTCAGCCTCACCCCGCTCGCCATGATAGCCGGGCTTCATGCGCACCGATTTCGCCGAGCCGCGACGTGTTCGCATCGGCACAGACGTTCGCGTAGTTGACCGGCCGATCGGCGGTCCTTAGAATCGAACCGACACGAAGCGTCGCCGCCCCTCGGCGGCAACCGCTCGTGCAACCCGGATGAGTCGTTTGACGCCCCTTTTGCGGACGCTCGGCCTGGTCCGCACCCCTGCCGCGGACTCGTCTTCGAAGATCACTGCGCTGCGCGCCAGCCTCGACGAGGCGCGGCAGTCGACCCAGCGATGGAAGGCACGGGCCGGCCAGCTTGGCGCACGGCTCGACGAATGCGAGCAGCGGGTGGCCGCCGGCCACGGCGCCGCGCGGGAGGCGGCGGCGCGGGCGCAGGCGTGGCGGCACGAGATACCCTCACCGGCCGCGGTTGGGAGCCGCTTTGCGCATCGCCTCCGCACCTTTGAGGCGCGCACGCGCCTGGTATCGCGGGCCGATCGAGAGAGCAGGCTGGTGGACGCGTCGGAGGCCTATCGCTCCCGGCTCGCGTCCGGCCCCACGGCCGCGGATCCGCGCCGCCACCGCATGACGCTCGATGGCTTGCACTGGTGGGTGCCGGTGCGAAATCCGGCGCGCGGGCTCCACGAGAAGTGGGTGCGGAAGCAACGCCTGCCCTACCACGGCATCGCGCTCACTCGCGAGCTGACGATTGGCGGTGTGATGCTCGACCTGGGAGCGCACATCGGCAGGATGTCGATTCCGCGTGTCGTCCTCGGAGACGTGACCGCGGCGTACTGCGCCGAACCCGATCCGATCAGCTACTCCTGCCTCACGGCCACGGTGATCGACAACGGCCTGCGAGGGGCAGTGCTGCCGGATCAGACCGCCATCGGCGACGTGGACGGCACGGTGAATCTGATCCGGCTCGGCCAGTCGGCGGGATTCTACGTGGCGGCGGATCCACCGCCGGGCGCCGATGTCGTGTCGGTCCCCTGCACCACGCTCGACCGCTGGGTCGAGCGCCTCGGTGTCGATCTCGATGCGGTCACGTTCGTGAAGGTCGACGTGGAAGGCTTCGAGCTGCGGCTCATGCGCGGCGCCGCGCGCGTCCTCGCGTGTCGCCAGATCGCCTGGCAGTTCGAAGTAAATCTGGTGCGGCTGCGCGGCGCCGGTGACGACCCGCGCGATCTCTACGCGGCGTTCCGGCAGGCGTTCACGCACTTCATCGATCTGAACCGCAAGGTAGGTGGCGCCCGGGTGCGCCCCGTCGCGGAGCTCGACGATGCGCTTCGGTACATCGACCCCGACGGCAAAACCGACGTGCTGCTCTACTCGGCTTGACGCCTGCCTGCGTTAGGAGGGGGCATGGCGAGCCCGGCGCCGCCGCCGGGCGGCGTCATGCCGCTTCCATCCGCCCCGCGGGCCGGCGTGGCGCGCGCACGAGCCATGCGGTCACCGCCAGCGCGACCATCGCCGCCGCCAGGCGGTAGGTCCAGAGCGGCCACAGCGTGGCGTCCGCGGTGGCGGGCGTCTCGACGATCAGAAAGTAGGGAAACCAGTCGCGGAAGTAGGTGGCCACGTCCATCGCCTGCCAGGGGCGCTGGGTCAGGCAGGTAACGAGCGTGACCACGGCAAAGAGCCAGCGGGCCGAGGCCGGCGGATGCCGCGAGACCGCCCACACCCAGAGCACCGGCACCGCGGGCAGCACGAACGCGAGGTAGCGCCACATGTCGGTGTAGCCCATGGCGGTGATGGCAGCGATCGGCAGCAGGATGGCCAGCCATTCGGGTTCGCGCCGCAGGCAACTCGACCACGCGCGCCCCGACGCGAGGATCGCCATGCTCACGCCGCCGAACAGCGTGACGGCGAAATAGAGCCAGAAGGCCACGTAGCGCGGGTCGCGCCACCAGGTCAGGTTCGCAAGGAGCGATGCCGCCAGCGTCATCGTCGTCAGCGGGCGCAGCTCCTCGCCCGCCACCGAGTAGCTGAGCGCCAGCCAGCGGACCCCGACGACCGCCGCGGCAACCGGTAGATAGGTGGCCGCCACGGCGAGCAGGGACCGCCGCAACCGGAGATCGCGAATGACGCCGAACACGATCAAGGTCCCGGCAAACTCGCGGCTGAGCACCGCCAGCACGCAGGCGACGACAATCGGGACGCGATGTCCCGCCACGATCGCCAGGGCGCCGACCGTCATGAAGACGTACGCGCCGAGATCCACCAGCGTCGGATAGAACCCGAACATCTTGGCGGTGGAGATCGCGAGCGCGAGATTGACGATTAGGGTCGTGGTGGCCGCGCGCGACGCCCCGTAACGGCGGCACAAACTGGCGAGCGCCAGGGCGAGCACGCCGGTGAAGACCACGTTCAGCGCCCGGAAGCTCGCGAGAGGATCGTGAAACACCAGCCGGTCGGCCGCGGTCACGAGCAGGACGACAACGGGGCGCAGCCGCGTGCTGGGGTTACCGCCGCCCATGCCTTCGTTGACCATCCCCACGTAGGCGAAACCGTCGTAGCCGTAGCCGTCATTGACGGTGATGGCGCCGCTGAAGGCCCCCACTACGAGGAACACCGCCATGGCCGCCACCGCGAGCAGCAGACAGTCGAGCGCGCGAGTTGTGCCCGGACCGAACCACCGGCGCTCGCGCTCCGCGATCGGGCCGCCCGCCTCCGACGACACGATCCGGATCACCGTAGACATTGGGAGTGGGTGCTCGAGTAGTCGGTCTTCGCTGATCGCTGCTCCCTTCGGTCTGTTCGCTTTCGCACTGTTTCCTTTCGCTCGGCGCAGATTAGCACGGCCTTCCACGTCGGTTTGCGTAGCGACCCTCGCTGCAATCCTGCGGCGCGATATAGTGACAGCGATGAGGCGCAGGATCCTCCTGGCAACGGGCGCGCTGGCGGCGGCTGGCGCCTGGGTCGGCACGTCCCAGCTGTGGGGAGCGCGATTCATCCGCGGCCGTTTCGACGAGTTCGGCCGCGAGGTCCAGAAGGCGCCGCACCGGCCGGTGCCCTCGTCCTGGAACGACAACGCGATCACGCTGGCGTGGCTGGGCCATGCCACCGTTCTCATCAACTTCTACGGCGTCCGCATCCTCACGGACCCCGTGCTGTTCCCGCGGATTGGCCTGGATGTGGGACTCACCTCGATCGGCCCGCTGCGCCTGATCGAGTGCGCACTGGGCCCCGGCGAGCTGCCCGACATCGATGTCGTGCTCGTCTCGCACGCGCATTTCGATCACCTCGACATACCGTCGCTCGGTTCGCTCCGCGGCACGCCGGTCGCCATCATGGCCGCAGGGACGTCGGATCTGCTGCCGGCGCGCCACTACTCGGCCGTCCACGAGCTGGCGTGGGGGCAGGTGCGGCGAGTCATGACACGCCACGGCGAGCTCGTCGTGCGGGCGATCGAGGTGAAGCATTGGGGCGCCCGCATCCGCCGCGACACCTGGCGCGGCTACGGTGGCTTCGTGCTCGAACGCGAGGGCCGCAAGCTCCTCGTCGGCGGCGATACCGCCATCACGGCGGCCTTCAGGACGCATCGCGCTCTGGGACCGTTCGAGGCCGCGGTGATGCCCATCGGCGCCTACGACCCGTGGATCTGGAATCACTGCACGCCCGAGCAAGCGGTCCAGATGGCCGATGCGGCCGGCGCCCGGTTGTTCGTGCCGGTGCACCATCAGTCGTTCGAGCTCAGCCGCGAGCCCTTCATGGAGCCGATCGAGCGCGCCCAGGAGGCGCTGATCAAGGAATCGGATCGCCTCGCCATCAGACAGATCGGCGAGACCGCGATCATTCGCCGCGCCTGAGCGTCCCCGTGCGATCCACGGCGTCCGCGCGATGCGCCTCGGGCGACTTTATCCGTGATAGCCTCCCGCTCGTCCAACCGTCTTGCGGGTCGAGGAGGGTTCACCATGCTGCGAATCGGGAACGCGTCGGCAGCGCTGGGTCTCCTGCTGCTGCCGAGTGTCGTGTTCGCCCAGGCGACGATTGCCGGAGTCGTTCGGGACGCGTCTGCTGCCGTACTCCCGGGAGTCACCGTCGAGGCGTCCAGCACCGCACTCATAGAGAAAACCCGCAACGCCGTCACCGACGGCACGGGTCAATATCGCATCACGGATCTCCCGCCCGGAACCTACCTCCTGAGCTTCTCGTTGCAGGGATTCACGACCGTCAAACGTGAAGGTGTCGCCGTGTCGGGATCGGGCGTCATCGCCGTGAACGTCGATCTGCGCGTGGGCGAGCTCACGGAGACGATTACGGTGACGGGCGCCTCGCCCATCGTGGACACGCAGTCGGTGCGCCGCGAGATCGTCCTCAACAACGAGACGCTCAGCACGCTGCCGGCGACGCGCGGCTACGGGTCGGCGCTGGCCACCGTCCCCTCACTCAACATCGGCGGTGTGGCCGGAGCCGGGGCGACGACCGCGCCGACCACGCCGCAGATGATGTTCTTCACCGCGCACGGCGGGGCGAGCGGCGAAGGCCGGGTGATGACCAACGGCCTGACGGTTGCAGCTCCCTTCGGCGGCGGCGGCGTGTCCGACGTCACCTACGACACGGCGAACGCCGCAGAGATGCAGGTGCTGATTTCCGGCGGCCTCGGCGAGGCCGAAACGGGCGGCCCGAGCATCAACATCGTGCCGAAGTCTGGCGGCAATGCCTTCCAGGGTTCGGCCTTTTACAGCACGTCGGGCGACTGGGCGACGTCCGACAACCTGGACGACGAGCTGCGCAGTTACGGAATCACGCAGCCGCCGACGCTGCGGACGAACTGGGATGCGAGCTTCAGTCTTGGCGGCCCGATCAAGCGGGATCGCTTGTGGTTTTTCGCCAACGTCCGCGGATGGGCCAATGCCTCGGTGGTGAACGGCATCAACGCCAACCGCTTCGCCGGCGATGCGGCGCACTGGGACTACTCCGCCGACACGTCGATCGAGTCACGCCAGGCGGAGGCGAGGCAGATCTATGCCTTTCGCCTCACCGCGCAGGTGACGCCCAGGAATCGCGTGACGTTCTCGCACGACTATCAGCGCCGCTGTGGCGGATCGTCGCTTCGCGAGGGGGGTGACGGCTGCCGTCAGGCGGGCAACGACTGGGTTGCGTCGGGCCGCACGTTCGGCCCCGACACCGTGTCACCCGAAACCTTCCCGGGCTACCACGATTTTCCCTACAACACGACGCAGGCCACCTATTCCGCGCCGCTCAACAGCCGCACGCTGATCGAGGCCGGCTACTCTCGATTCGCCTACGGCTATGCCCGGTTCGGCATGGCGGCGCCCGACGGGCTGATGGAGATCATCCCGGTCACCGAGCAAAGCAGCATCTACGGGCGGACGAACTTTTCGTATCGCGGCGTCTTCGATCCGCTCGACTTCGGCTACAACGACAACGACGCGCTCAACACGAGCTGGCGCGCATCGATGGCCTACGTCACCGGGGCCCACAACATCAAGGTCGGATACACCGGGACGTTCATCGAAGTGCACAACGGACGCGTGCCCAACCACACGCAGCTGCGCTACACGTTCAACGCGAACGCACCCGTCAACGCCGCGTGTCCGGCAGGCGGCGCGCCTCGCCTGTGCCCGGTATCGGTCTCGTACTTCCTGGCCCCCCGCTGGGACCAGCATGATCGAACGCAGACGCTCGGGCTATATGCCCAGGACCAGTGGACGATCGGGCGCCTGACACTCCAGGGCGGCATCCGTTATGACCGCGCCTGGAGCTGGGCGCCAGCGGAGGGTAACGGGACGACGGAAACGTCCCCCTTCAACCCGAATCCGATTTCGTTCGAACGCACCGTGAGTGTCCGCGGCTACAACGACATCACGCCGCGGTTCGGCGTCGCCTACGACCTCTTCGGCAATGGCAAGACGGCGCTGAAGGTCAACGGCGGAAAATATCTCGAGGCGGCCACGGGCGACGTGATCTACAGCTCGAACAATCCGGCGGCCCGCATCATCACGCGCATCGGGTCCGGACCGGCCCCCGCTCGCGGCTGGACTGACGGGAACCGGAATTTCGCCGTCGACTGCGATCTGCTGAGCACGGCGTTGCAGGACAAACTCGAGACTGGCGGCGACCTGTGCGCGGCCGTGGGCGGCGTCGGCTTGAACTTCGGCAACGCCAATCCGAACACGACGACGATCAACCCGGACATTCTCGGCGGCTGGGGCGTGCGTCCCTACGACTGGCAGTTCGGCGCGTCCGTGCAGCACGAGCTCGTGCCGCGGCTGTCGGTCGAGGCGGCGTACAACCGGAGGTGGTGGGGCAACTTCTTCGTCACCGACAACGTACGGACCACCGCCGCGGACTACGAGACGTATTCGATTCCGATTCCGCAGCACGAGCATCTGCCGGACGCGGGTGAGATGGCGCAGTTCGTGGCCATCACGGCGGCCGCCAATGCCCGCGGCGCGCAGAACTACATGACCAGTGAAAGGGATTACGGCGATGCGCGCACGTCCTACTGGCATGGCGTCGACTTCACGGCGACCGCACGCCTGGCGTCTGGCCTGAACCTGCAGGGTGGCACCAGCACGGGCCGCGCCGTTCGCGACAACTGCGACGTCACGAGCGCGCTGCCGGAGCTGCTAGGTGCCGCTCGCGTGGATTCCTGCGACGTCACCGAGAAGTGGTCGACGTCGATCAGGGGGCTGGTGTCGTACACGATTCCGAAGATCGACCTGCTGGTGAGCGCCAGCATGCGTTCGCTCGAAACCGTGCCGGGCGGCGGCGTGGCCACGAACGGACTCTCGTTGGCTGCCAACTACGTCGTGCCGAACACCTGCACGGCCAGCAGCCCGGCCGGCTGCTATTCCATCCAGCAGGCTCTCGGGCGTCTGCCGGCGAACGCACTGCCGACGGGCTCGACGACCGTCAACGTGATGAATCCCGGCGAGCTTTACGCGCTCGAACGCACCAGTCTGGTGGACATGCGTTTCGCCAAGATCCTGCGCTTTGCGGGCCGGCGCGCCGACGTGGGCGTCGATCTCTACAACCTGTTCAACTCGAACGTGACGACGGCGTATCAGCAGACATACGAGCAGGTCACCAATGGCGCGGCATGGCTGAGACCCACCGCGATCGCGTCGCCGCGGCTGGCGCGGTTCCACGTCACGCTGAACTTCTGATCGCCGCAAGACCCGGGGGCCGAGCGCGCGCGGCTCGGCCCGCTTCACCTCGACGCCTGACGCAACCGTCGAACACTGTCTCGGCGGCGATGCGTCAGATCTTTGCGCCCAGGTACGAGCAGACGCGCAGCAGATCAGCGAAGACGCCGCCGGCGGTGACGGCGGGGCCGGCGCCGGGGCCCTGCACGACGAGGGGGTTCTGGTCGTAGCGCGAGGTAACGAAACGCACCACGTTGTCCGTCAGGTTGATGTTGGCGAACGGGTGCGACCGTTCCAGCTCCACCAGCCCCACCGTGGCCCGGTTGCTCGCGGCGTCGAGCGCGCCGACGTAGCGCAGCACGCGGTTGCGGGCGCGCGCGGCCTCGAGCCTGGCCAGCATCGGGGCATCCAGCTCGGTGAGCCGGGCCATGAACTCCTCGACGCCGACACCGACGAGCGCGGGTGGGATCAACCCTTCGAGCGCCACGTCGCCGAGCTCGAGCCGCATACCCATCTCGCGGGCGAGAATCACCAGCTTGCGCGCCACGTCCGTGCCGGAGAGATCGTCGCGCGGGTCGGGCTCGGTGTAGCCCTTCGCTTTGGCTGTCTTCACGATTGACGAGAACGGCTCGTTGCCATCCCACACGTTGAAGAGATAGGCCAGCGTGCCGGAGAAGATGCCTTCGACCTTGCGGATCTCGTCGCCGGTCTCGCGCAGGTCGCGCAGCGTCTGCATGATCGGCAGCCCGGCGCCCACGGTGGCCTCGTAGAGGTAGTGCGACCCGCCGGCCCGGCGCGCCTCGTGCACGCGCGAGGCCAGGTCGAGGCTGCCGCTGTTGGCCCGCTTGTTCGGCGTGACCACGTGAATGCCTTCGGCCAGCCAGCGCGGATAGAGCGCCGCCACCGCGTCGCTCGCCGAGCAGTCGATGATCACGGCGTGCGGCAGGTGATCGGCGTGCACGTGGTCCGCGAACCGTTCCAGATCCACCGGCTGACCCGCCTTCAGCTTGTCCCTCCAGCCGTCGATGCCGATCGACTGATCGGACAGCAGCATCTTCTTCGACGACATCAGGGCGCGCACGCGCAGATCGAGGCGGAAGTCGCGCAGCAGACGCGGCGCCTGCGAGGCAATCTGCTCGAGCAGCACGCTGCCGACGACGCCCGGGCCGACCAGGCCAATCGAGATGGTGTGCGGCGAGAGATAGAACCGCGCGTGCACCGACCGCAGCGCACGCGTGGTCTGGCGCGCATCGATCACCACCGAGATGTTGCGCTCGGAGGAGCCCTGCGCAATGGCGCGGACGTTGACGCCGGCGCCGGCGAGCGCCCCGAACACGTCGGCGGCGATGCCGGGCGTGCCGGCCATGCCGTCGCCCACGACACTGAGGATGCTGTGGCCGGTCAGGGCATCGACGTCCTGAATCTGGCCGTCGCGCAGTTCCACGGCAAAGGCGCGGCGCACGGTCGCGGCGGTGCGCTCGGCGTCCTTTTCCGGCACCGCGAAGCAGATCGAATGCTCGGAGCTGCCCTGCGAGATCAGGATCACGGAGATCCCGTCCTCACGCAGCGCGCCAAACAGCCGCTGCGCGGTGCCGGGCACGCCAATCATCCCCGCGCCTTCCACGTTGACCAGCGCCACGGCGTCGATGCTCGTGATGCCCTTCACGGCGTGATTGGACGTGGGCGCCGCGCAGATCAGCGTGCCGGGCTTCTCGGGCGCGAACGTGTTCCGCACCCAGATCGGGATGCCTTTGGTCACCGCCGGGGCCATCGTCTGGGGATGGATCACCTTGGCGCCGAAGTAGGCCAGCTCCATCGCCTCGTGATACGACAGCGAGTCGATCACCGTGGCGTCAGGCACGCGCTGGGGATCGGCGCTGAGCACGCCGTCGACGTCGGTCCAGATGTGAATCTCGGAAGCGTTGAGCACGTCGCCGAAGATCGACGCCGAGAAGTCCGACCCGTTGCGTCCGAGCGTCGTCTGCACGCCCTCCGGCGTGCGGGCGATGAAGCCGGGCACGATGAGCGTGGCGGATGAACCATCCGGCACCAGCGCCGCGGCGCGCTGGCGCGACACCGGCCACTGCACGGCCGGGCCGAGCGGGCCCCACTGCACCTCGACGACGTCGCGCGCGTCGAGCCACCGCACGGGGCCGCGCCGGCCGCGCGCGCCCAGGCTGCGGGCGAACAGGCGCGTGGACCACAACTCGCCGTAGCCGGCCACGACGTCGCGGGTTTCCTGGCTGGCCGACTTCGCGTCGGACGCGGCCCGGAGCCGGCGCTCGATGTCGGACGCATCCGCGTCGAACTCGGCCGCGAACGCGGCGACATCGTCAGCCGTGCAGACCTCGGCGGCGATGGCCATGTGCCGCTGCCGGAGGCCGGCCAGGACCGGCCCGGCCGACTCCTGGCGCTCCGCCGCCGACACCAGGTCGAGCAGGCCGTCGGTAACGCCCTTGCACGCCGACAGGACGACGGCGAGCGGCCCGGCCGGCTCCCCGTCGATGATGTCGGCCACCCGCCGCATACAGGCCGCGTCGGCGACGCTGGATCCCCCGAACTTGAACACACGCCACGAGTTCGCCATGACTCCCTGATGCGCCTCCGCCTCGAACGCGGCGCGCGTTTCTCGCTCACCTCTGGTTCGTTGCAAAACTTACGTGGGGGCCGGCTTCAGCCGGCCCTGGGCCGCCTGAAGGCGGCCCCTACATGTGATTCTGCAACGCGCGCTTAATATCGGAACAGCCGGTTCACCTTGACGATGATGGATCGGGTCGACAGCCCCCGTACGCCCAGGGAGGAAGTGTTCCTGTCTTCGTTGTACACCACAAACAGCTCGCTCGTGGTGACGGCCACGCGTGACTGGTTCAGGCGGTCTTCAGACCGCCCTTCGTGTCGTACGGGGCCGCTGGTCTTCAAGCCCGCCTCTCCAAAACGTTCGTGGCACAATCGCCGCCATGAGCGCCTACAAGCCCGACGGCTACCCCAGCGTCTCCGTGTACATCATGGCCAGGGGCGGCCAGAGCGTCATCGACTTCGTCACCGCGGTGTTCGACGCCACGCCGCTGCGGCGCTTCGATCACGACGGCCTGATCATGCACGCGGAGATGCGCATCGACGACTCGGTGATCATGCTGGCCGACGCGCACGGCGACTGGCCCGCGGCGCCGGCCTGGCTGCACGTCTACGTGCCCGACGTGGACGCCACCTACCAGCGTGCGCTCGCCGCCGGCGGCAGCAGCATCCAGGCCCCCTCCCAGCGCGACGGCGATCCCGACAAACGCGGCGGCGTCGCCGACCCCTCCGGAAACCAGTGGTGGATCTCGACGCAGGTCTCCTGACGCCAAAGGGTCAGGTAGGTCTGGCCTACCTGACCTACGTCGTCGTCCGTTCCTCGCTCAGCACGCGCACCTGGGCCGCGCCGGCGCGCATGATCTGGTTGAAGGCCGTCACCAGCTCGGGGTCGAATTCTTTGCCGGCGCGTTCGTCGAGATAGCTCAGTACCTTGCCCTGCGGCCACGCCTCGCGATACGGCCGCGTGGTGCTGAGCGCATCGAACACATCGCACACGTGGACCATGCGGCTCGCCAGCGTGCACTCGCGGGCGTAATGCACCGCCGGGTAGCCGCCGCCGTCGAGCATGATGTGGTGCTCGTAGGCGACCACCGCCGCCAGTTCCAGTTCCTCTTCGCTCTCCATGATGATGCGCGCGGCATCCACGGGATGCTGGTTCATGATCCGGCGCTCCTCGTCACTGAGCTTGCCGGGCTTGGTCAGCACCTCGAGCGGAATGCGGATCTTGCCGATGTCATGCAGCAGGCCCGCCACGCCGATCGCGCGGATCTGCTTCTTCGGCACGCCGAGTGCCTGGGCCAGCGCCATCGACAGCACGGCGACGTTGAGCGCGTGCGTGGTCGTGTACTGATCGAACTCCTTCAGCTGCAGCAGCGGCAGCACCATGCGCCGATCCGCGTGCATCGCCACCGAGAGCGACCGCACCACGGCCTCTGCTTCCATCAGCGGCACCATGCCCTGGTCGCGGATCTCGTGCTGCAGCCAGCGGAACGTCTCCGCCTCGTCGCCGAGCGTGACGTCGAGGGTGGTCTCGGGCGGGGGCGGCGGCGCGCCCTGGTCCTGCAGCCCCACCGAGCCGAACCGGATACCGAACGACCGCATCTGGCGCCGCTCCGCCGTGTCCACCGGCGCAGGGTTGAGGCGGATGAAGATCTCCTGCAGGAACTCGTCGAACTCGTCGCGCGTGACCTGACGTTCGAACTCGAGGCGCTGAATGCCGATGCCCACCAGCTTGCTCGCCCAGTCCCAGCCCTTGAGGTCGCGCAAGCGGTCGTGACCGTAGACGACGTCGTCCTCGAGGAACGTGAAGGCGCGGCGGTCGCCGGAGAGCCCCTCGGCGTGCTGGTAGGCCAGGTCGATGGCGCGCTCGCGCGAGGGATGCCCCGCCGGGTAGAGCCCCATCACCGACAGCGCCTGCGCCAGCGCGTGGAGAAACCCGGTCGGATCGGCCATCACCCTCCCTCTATCGGATCGTGTCGCGTATGTCGTCGTCTGGCGACATGGACGCCGCCGCCAGCAGCGGCTCGGCCAGCGGGTGCGCGCGCCACCCGGCGGCCAGCGCCCGCATCGCCGCCAGCATCACGACGCTCTTGGCCGCCAGCTTCTTACGGCCGAACATGCTCTTGCCGCCATCGGTGATGGCGACCAGCGCGTCGAGCGCCGCGCGTTCGCGCGAGCTGCCGAGCGCCTGCACCGCCAGCAGCCGCAGATCGTCGGGCACTCGCACGCCCTGGGCGAGGCCGACGACGAAACCAAGCACCCGCGGCGGGCAGTCGTGCTGCACGCTCGCCACCCCGACCCGCACGACCCGCGCGTCGGCGTCTTTGAACGCGGTGCGCAGGGCCTGCTCGCGCTGCCCGGGCAGCGACATCTGCAATCGCAGCGCCTCGGCTCGGATGCGGGCATCGCCGTGTGTGGTCCAGCGCGTGATCGAGAAGTCCTCCGGCACCCGGCCCACGCGGCCGAGCAGCAGCAGCATGTTGCGCTGCACGTACCAGCGGTCGTCTTCGAGACGCGAGGCGACGAGCCCCACGACATCGAGCGGCGTCCGGGCGAGGCGATCGAGCAGCTTGCGGCGCGTGACGCGGCTGCCCGATGAAGCCAGCACGTCGAGCAGCGTGCCGTAGCCGTCGTACGACAGCGACGGCAGGAGAAAGTCGAGGCTGGATTCGTCGAGCGGTTCGCGCGACGCGATGGTCCCGATCGCCAGCGGCTGCGTCAGGCGGGCCCGGAGGCGCTCGGCGGCCACGGTGCTGGCCTCGGGCGCCCGTTCGAGCAGCGCAACGAGCGACTGCGCGCCGCCGTCCTTGAGGCACGAGCTGATGGCGCGATCCACGAGCGGCCCCGACGTGCCGACCTCGAGCGACATCTGCACCAGGCGCAGAGCCTTCAGATCGTCGGCCGACGCCGTCCGGCCGTCGGCCGGCATGGCCGACGTCGCCAGATACTGGAGCATCTGGCGGTAGTCGTCCGGGTTGGGATCCGCCAGGTTCCACTCGCTCAACAGGCTCTGCACCTGCTCGCGCAAGGCGCTGTCGGCTTCGGGCCGCGCCGCCGCCTGACCGGCCTCGGCGTGCGCCGAGAGCTTGGTGAGCATCCGCACCAGCCCGTGGGAGATCGTCTGCCCATTGGCGTCGGCGGCGGCCTTCACCAGATCGATGACGGCATCCACCGCCATCCCCTGCGACGCGTCCAGGACGAACGCGTTGCGGCGCGAGGAGTCGCCGCCCATCTTGACCAGGCGGCGCAAGGTGTCGGGCTTGAGGGCGCTTATGAGGCGGGCGGTACGCGCCCGCAACGCCTCGGCCTCGGCGCCGGTGGCGACCTTGAGCTCGCTGGCGATCTGCAGGAGGTAGCCGACGACGACCTGGTCGTAGGCCTCGGCCCCCTGATGGCGGTCGATCGCGTCGGCGACGCGCGCGGGCTCGGCCGTCTCGCGCGTGACGGCCCTGTCACCCTCGGGCCCGGCGCCGCGGCCGCCGGCCATCGCCGCCTGGGCCAGCCCGACCCACAGCTCGGCGCTGCGAGACGACGCCGCGCCGTCGGCGCCCTCGTTGCCACCCTCGCCCACGATGGTGAGCCCCTCGAACGTGAGCGGGTGAAGCCGGATGTGGTCGCAGCCGGACAGGTGGCCGCCGGAGAGCGGCAGCGGGCCGTCGCGATCGGGCTCGGCCGCGAGCGCATGCAGCGCGATGCCCACTTCGGCCGGTTGGAGGCCCTTCAGCAGGCTGACCGCACCGAGATGATGGCGGTGCAGGATCTCGGCGAGGCGCCGCAGCACCGGGTGCTGGGCGTCGGTCGCGATGCCTTCGATGATCAGCTGATGGCGCGCCACGCCAAAGGCAATCAGATCGCGATCGCCCAACAGGCGCTCCACCTGGCGCGTCACCCCCTCGGCCGCGGGCCCGAGCGAGGGGTGGCCCAGGGGATACATCGCGTGCTTGTGCAGCGCGACCGACAGCTCGATCAGCAGCTCGGTGAACTCACGCGGCGGCGATGCGCGCGAGCCCGCCGCGGCGGCGTCGGTCACCGCCCTCCAATCTGAAGCAGCAGCTTGCCGGTGGTGCGCCGCGCTTCGAGCTCGGTATGGGCCGTGGCGGCCTCGGACAACGGATAGGTGGCCCCCACGTGCAGCGTCAGCTCACCGGCACCGAGCCACGCGAACAGATCGCGGGTGCGGCCAACGAGCTCGTCACGGGTGGCGATGTACTGGTTGAGGCCGGGACGGGTGAGGAAGAGCGACCCCTTGGCCCCGAGCACCGCCGGGTCGAAGGGCGGCACCGGACCGCTCGAGAAGCCGAAGAGGGCCAGGCAGCCCCGTGGCCGCAGACAGTTCAGGCTCTTGTCGAACGTGTCCTTGCCCACGGAGTCGTACACCACATCGACACCCCGGCCATCGGTCAGCCGTCTGACTTCGGCTTCGAAGTCCTGCCGTGTGTAGATGATAACGTGCTCGGCGCCGGCGGCGCGGGCGAGAGCGGCTTTCGCGTCGGTGCCGGCGGTGGCCAGCACGCGGGCGCCGCGCTTGCGCGCCACCTGGATGATCAGCTGGCCGACGCCGCCCGCACCAGCATGCACGAGCGCGGTGTCACCCGCGCTCAACGGAAACGTGCTGTGTGTGAGGTAGTGCGCGGTCGTGCCCTGCAGCATCACCGCCGCGCCCGATCCGAAGTCCACGTGGGCGGGCAGCGCCACGAGCCGCGCCGCCGGCACCGCCTGGTACTCGGCGTAGGTGCCGAGCACCATCGTGTAGGCCACGCGATCGCCAGGCGCGAGGCCAGTGACCCCGGGACCAACTTCGGCGACGGTGCCAGCGGCCTCCATCCCGTCCACGAACGGCAGGCCCGGCGGCTTGTACTTCCCTGCGCGATATTGGACGTCGATGAAGTTGACGCCCGACACTTCGATCCGCACCAGCGCCTCGTTGGGCCCGGGGCGGGGAACCTCGACCTCTTCGTAGCGCAGGGCTTCCGGCCCTCCGTGCGCGTGGACTCGAACTGCCTTCACGAAGCCTCCTTGGACACGCGGCCGGCCGGCCGGGGCGATGGCGTGGCGCGTCGCGGCCGGAATGCTCCGCTACTTCGCGGTCTTGAGCTCCTCGAAGAGCACGGCGAAGTTGCCGCCAGCACCGCCGCGGCCGGGGCCCGGGGCCGTGAAACCCTTGGCCTTGAAACTCTCGGGCAGCGTGAACTCTTTCAGGGCCTGCTCCGGGGTCTTGTTCTGACCCAGCGCCGCGCGGGCGTGGTCGAGCATCAGCTGGTTGAAGTCGCCGGCGTCCACGAAGTCCTGGAACGTCATGACGGGACTGTGGCCGGTGATCACCTTGTCCACGTTCTTGATCTCGCGTGCCGCCTTCTTGAGCGTGGCCGGATAGGCCACGCCGCTCCCACCGTTGGCGCGGTCGATGAACGGCTGCCCCTTGTTTGCGAAGGCGTCACCCGAGTGCATCACGCGCGCGCTCTTGAAGACGACGAACGAGTCGCCGTCGGTGTGGGCGGCGCCGAAGTAGCGCAGCTCCACCTCTTCCTTGCCGCGGAAGAGGGTCAGCTTGTCCTTGTAGGTGCGATCGGCGAGACCCTGCTTGTTGGCCGCTTCCTTGAACACGTCCATCTTGGCCATGTTGGCGGCGGTGTTCTCCTGCACCACGATCTGCACGCTGGCGGGAAAGAACTGGTTGCTGCCGGTGTGGTCGCCGTGCGTGTGGGTGTTGACGATGTAGGTGATCGGCTTGTCGGTGACCTTCCTCACCTGGTCGAGAATCGCCTGCCCGTTGTTGGCGAGCTTGGTGTCGACGAGGAGGACGCCGTCGGCCATCACCCAGACCGCGGTGTTGCCGCCCTCGCCCGGCACCATGTACAGGTTGTCCGCCACCTTCTCGGCGGCGCTCACCGGCGGAAACGCCGGCCCGCCCCCACGGCCCTGCGGCGGCGCCGCGGCCTGCTGCGCCTGGACGATCGCGGCGCCCGCGCCGCCGGCCAGCAGAATCGCTCCGAGCACGAATACGCGTTTCATCGTTCCTCCCCTCTTGGGGTCTACGGCGGCGCTCGTGCCCCGCCCTACTTTCCTGCCGCCCGAGCGAGATCTTCGATCGACGCGACGCGCGGCCCGTGCAGGGCGGCAATGCGCGCAACGTCGAGCTTCAGCCGCTGCACGTTTTCATAGAGGTTGATGGTGGTGGGGCTGGGGGGCGGCCCCGGCGCGGGAGCGGCGGCAGCTGCAGAAGGCTTGGCGCCCGCAGCCGGCGCCGGCGCCGCCGGACCCGGTGTGAACGCGTCGGCCTCGATGAGCAGTTTCTCGGCCGGGAGGTACACCATCGCAAACGCCTCGCTGTGCGGACTGCCCGCGATGCGGTGCACCTCGATCGTGCGCGCACCGTCGGTGAGGACGTGCTTGTCGGCAAACGTCTGGAACACGGCGGGCTTGCGCGAACCCGCCAGCGCATCCGGGTTCAGCGTGCGCGGCGCGGCCCATGCCATCTCGAAGAACGGCTTGTTGGCCTCGTGAGTGACCACGGCCGCGCCCTCATGGACGAGCGTCCGCAGTCCGCCGGCGTGGTCGAAGTGGCTGTGGGTGTTGATGACGGCACGAATGGGTTTCTGCGGCAGCAGTTCCTTCACCTTGGCCACGACGGCCGAGGCGCGCGTCGCGTCCAGCGGCGCCTCGACCAGCACCACGTGGTCGCGCATCTCGATGGCGACGCTGTGGTGCGACCCGCCGCGCAGGTAGTGGACGCCGTCGCCGATCTTCTCGACGTCCACCCGCACCACGGGCGGCTTGGCCGTCTTGACGGCGTCGGGCACGCCAATGTCGATGTTGCTGTTGACGGTGACGACCGACAGCCACACGTCGAGCGCCGGGAAGCCGCCCTGGCTCTGCGTGATGTGCATCGGGAAGAGCACGCCGCCCGGGCTCTTCTCGTAGTCGCGGAAGATCGTCTCGACGAGCATGTCGCCGAGCACCGGGTTGTCCACCCAGGTCTGCACGCGATCGACCTCGTGGCGCGCGTTGATCAGCCCGACGAAGCGGCGGCCGCTCGCCGTGAACGACACCTCGGTGCCCTGCGGCACCGGGCGCACGGTGGCCTTGTTGACGCGCGCGGCCTTCAGGAAGCCTTGCGGGAGGGCGGTGATCTGCTGCAGGCGCTCGGCCGCGGCCTGCGGCTGCGGCTGGGGTGGTCCGGGTGGAGGCGGTGGCGGTGGCGGGGGCGGCGGTGTGGGCGCCGCGCCGGCGGCCGGCGGCGGACCGCCGAGCGCGGGCGGCGGCGGGTTGGGCACGGCCTGATCCCACGCGGCGTTGCCGCTCACGAACTGCAGGACGCGCTGCTCGCCGACGAACGGGAGGCCGCCGCCGGGCGGCGGCACCGGCCCCATCTCGCGAATGAGCGAGACGCGCATCGCGCCCTGGGTGAAGTTGACGTCGGCTTCGTAGGCCTTCAGCGTGACGCGCGGCCACATGTCGCGCGGCGCCGGCGCCTGCCCCACCGAGTACGTGGCGCCGAACCCCTCGATGTGCAGGGTGTTCATCACGCTGGCGCCCAGGGTGTTGTACGCCGCCAGCAGCGGGTCGCGCTGCTGGGCCGGCACCCGCGCCGTGACGAGCACCAGGCACGCAAGCGCCACCGCGCTCATCGCGATTAGTCGTCGAATCCGCTGGTCCATAAGGGAGTGTCGGCGGGGCTTCAACCCGCCTGGTGAGCCAAAGGGTATAGCAAGAGGGCGCTACCTTGGTCCCTCGAACTGGATCTTGTCGCTCATGCCGTCTTCCCAACTGCTCCACCCGGACGCCATCCCGTAGGGCGCGCGCTCGAGCACGGCCTCGATTTCGTGCAGCAGGCCGTCCTCGACCTTGAAGACTTCCATGATTTCCCACGTCCACGGCTGCATCGGACCAGCCGTCATCGTGCGCCCGGCCGGCGTCTGGAAGGTGCGCGACTGGCCGGCATCGTGATCGAAGAACACATAGGACGCCACGACGCCGCGCTCTTCGTCCACGGCCACATAGCGGCGATCGCGGATACGGCTCACGAAATGCAGCATCCCCGACTCGAACTGCTCGCGGCACGTCCACATGCCCGAGTAGCCCGTCGCCGTCTTCGGATCGGGCCGCGGCCCGCCATCGCGGCTGACCTTCGAATTGGTGGAATCGCCACCGTTCTCGATGCGGTGACAGTCATCGGCAAATGGATACGTCCCCTTGCCGTCGTTGAGCTGCATGCCGCTGAAATACATGTTCGCGACGCGCACGAGCTCGCCGCGCGACTTCCGCTTCTCCGGCGGCGTGAGCCGGTCGAACGCGTCGCGCGGCTTCCCTCGCGCCTCGAAGTTCTTCGCACCCATGTCGCTGTGCCCGATCAGGTGCTCGACCTCGGCGATGCGGCCGTTCACGACCTTGAGGCGCGCGGCGAGGATCACGCTTTGCGGCGCGGGGTTGGCCGCCTCGCGCATGGTGATGAGCCTGACGATCTGCCCCGCCGTGGGGTCGGCGATGTCGAGCTTGTAGCTACCCTTGCCAGCCACCGAGTTCCAGAACCCGTCGCCGGGCAGCAAACGCTGGCCGTTCTCCGTGTATTTCACGGCGGGCGCCAGCGGCGCACGCTTCGGATCCTTGGCCACGAGCGCGTCGATATAGGTGTCGGCGATCTTGATCAGGCACTCGCGATCGCACCGCCCCTGCGTGGTGACGCCAGCCCCACCGAGTCCGCACACAACGAGCGCAATGGTAAGCAGTGTTTTTGGCATCGTCAGATGTTCTTCACAATCCCGGAAGCCCGAAGCCGGGAGCCCTATTTGCTCACCAGCCCGTTGAAATGCCTTTTCAGCCCCTGCCAGTGCAGGTAGTAGTCGCGTTCGAGCAGATCGGTTTCGAGCGCGAACTTCGTCGGCCGGATCGGCAACTGGGTCTCGAACAGGAACACCATGGTGTTGTCGAGGAAGGTGGGCTTGAGCTCGGCGCTGCTGCCCCGCTCGTAAGCCTCCGAGTCCGGACCGTGGCCCGACATGCAGTTGTGCAGGCTGGCGCTCCCCGGCGCGAACGAGTCGGCCTTGCCGATGTACTGACCCGAGATGAGCCCGAGGAACTCGCTGGCGACGTTGCGGTGGAACGGTGGCGGACGGAACGTGTGCTCGGCCACCGACCAGCGCGGCGGGAAGCAGCCGAACTCCATGTTCGCGGTGCCCGGCACCGACGACGGCGACGCCAGCACGCAGTAGATCGACGGATCCGGGTGATCGAACGTCACCGTGTTGATGCACTGGAAGCGGTTGAGGTCGTACTTGAACGGCACGTAGTTGCCGCGCCAGGCAACGATATCGAGCGGCGAGTGATCGATCTCGGCTTCCCAGAGGCCGCCGCCGAACTTCGCCACGATACGGAAGTCGCCCTCACGATCCTCGAAGGCCGCCACCGGTGCCAGGAAATCGCGGGCGTTGGCGAGACCGGAGGTCCCGATCGGCCCCAGGTCCGGCAGCCGCAGGTGCTGGCCGTAGTTCTCGCACACGTAGCCCCGCGCCGATCCATCGGGCAGCTCGACACGGAATTTGACGCCGCGCGGCACGACGCAGATTTCCCCCGGCTGCAGGTCGAGGACACCAAGCTCGGTGTGCAGCGTGAGCCGGCCGAGCTGCGGCACGATCACCAGCTCGCCGTCGGCGTCGTAGAAGAACCGGTCGCGCATCGACTGGTTGGCCGCAAACAGGTGCACCGCGGCGCCCGACTGCTGCGCCGGGTCGCCGTTGCCGCCAAGGGTGACGATGCCGTCGACGAAGTCGGTGGGCGTCGTGGGAATGGGCAGCGGCTTCCACCGCAGCTGGTTGGGCGTCGGCGGCACCTCGTTGAACGGGCCGCTCCGGACGAAGCCGGCGCCGATTGGCCTGAACGGCTTGTGCGTGGCCGAGGGGCGTATGCGGTACGTCCAGTCGGATCGGCTGACGCCGCGCGGGGCAGTGAATGCAGTGCCGTTCAGCTCCTCGATGTAAAGCCCGAGAGGGGGCCGTTGCGGAGCGTTCTGATCTTTCGGCAGCGCACCCGGAACGGCCTCGGATGCGAACTCGTTCCCGAATCCCGATAGATATGCGCGATCAGAAGCAGCCATGGCGAAGTAGGCTAGCGCCCCTGCTGGGGCGCGTCAAATATCTCGGTATAATCGCCACCTTCGCGTCCGCGACCGCGGGGCGCACCAGGGAGACACATGCGAGAGACGACGATCCGGGATGCGGTGCGGGCGAGCGCCGTCGCTCTGCTGCTGGCCTTGACCAGCGCCGGCACCGCGGCCGCGCAGGCGCCCGCGCCGGCTCGCGCTCCAGACGGGGCCGAGCTCTACAAGCGTGCGTGCGCGCAGTGCCACGACGCCGGTGTGGGACGCGCGCCCAACCGCGAGCAGTTCCAGGCCATGCTGCCCGACCGCGTGCTCTCGGCGATGGAAACCGGATCGATGGTGACGATGGCGACCGGCCGCACGGCCGTCGAGCGGCGCGCCATCGCGGAGTTCCTCACCGGCAAGACCTTCGCCACGGCGCTCTCGACCACGCCGTCGCCACGCGCGATGTGCACCCCGCGCAACGCGCCGTTTGCCCCCGGCGACGGACCGTCGTGGAGCGGCTGGGGACAGAACACGTCGAACACCCGCTATCAGAGCGCGGCCGGCCTGACGGCCGCCGATGTACCCAAGCTCAAGGTCAAGTGGGCGTTCGCGTTTCCGGGCGACCTGCAGTCGTACTCCCACACCACGATCGCCGGGGGCCGCATCTTCGTCGGCAGCTGGGGCGGCAAGGTGTATTCGCTGAACGCCTCCACCGGCTGTATCCACTGGTACTTCGAGGTGGGCACCGGCGTCCGCTCGGCGATCAGCCTCGGGGAGATCCAGACCGCGAGCGGCCGGCGGTGGGCTGCGTTCTTCGGCGATCAGGGCGGCAACGCCCATGCGGTGGACGCCACGACCGGCGCGCAGATCTGGAAGACGCACGTGGACGACTTCCCGGTGGCGCGCGTGAGCGGCTCGCCCACGCTTTACAACGGCAAGCTCTACGTGCCGGTGGCGTCGGGCGAAGAGGCGACGGGGGCCGTGCCCACCTACGAGTGCTGCAAGTTCCGCGGCAGCATCGTGGCGCTCGACGCGGCCACGGGCAAGCAGGTGTGGAAGACCTACACCATCGCCGAGACGCCGAGCCCGACGAAGAAGAACGCGGTGGGCACACAGTTGTATGGCCCCTCGGGCGCGCCGGTCTGGGCGACCCCCGCCATCGACCCGGTGAAGGGGGCGCTCTACATCACGACGGGCAACAACTACAGTGACCCGGGCTCGCCGATGAGCGACGCCTTCGTGGCGATGGACCTCGAGACCGGCCGCATCCTCTGGCACAAGCAGATGACGCCCAACGACGCCTACACGGCCGCCTGCCGGCTGCCGGACAAGACCAACTGCGCCGACTCGAACGGTCCGGACTGGGACTTCGGCGCGTCGCCGATGCTGGTGACGCCGCCGGGCGGCCGCCGGCTGCTGCTGGCCGGTCAGAAATCGGGCATCGTCCACGCGCTCGATCCCGACAAGGATGGCGAGGTGGTGTGGCAGACCCGCGTCGGCAAGGGCGGCACCATGGGCGGCGTGCAGTGGGGCACGGCCACCGACGGCGCCAACATCTACGTGGCCAACTCCGACATCGGCCGCATCATGCTGACCTTCAGCAACAGCACCGACGCCGATCCCAAGCAGGGCGGCGGCATGTTCGCCCTGCGGCTCACCGATGGCGAGCGTGTCTGGTATCAACCGCCGGCGAGCTGCGGCACGCGGCCGCGCTGCAGCCCGGCACAGTCGGCGGCGGTGACGGCGATTCCCGGCGTGGCCTTCTCCGGGTCGGTGGATGGCCACATGCGCGCCTACTCCACCGCCGACGGGACGATTCTGTGGGACGTCAACACCATCGACGTCTACGAGGGCGTCAACGGCGTGCTCGGCCGCGGCGGTTCGATCGACGGCCCTGGCCCCACCGTCGCCAACGGCATCGTCTACGTGAACTCCGGCTACCCCACCGCCGGCGGAACGCCGGGCAACGTGCTGCTCGCCTTTTCGGTAGACGGGAAGTAGCGGCTCGCCTGTGGCAGGTGGGCGGGTAGGCAGGTAAGCAGGTAGGACGGCCCGAACACCTATCAGACGAAGCTTTCGTAGGGGCCGGGTCTTCAGACCCGCCCTCGCCCTACCCGCCGACCTGCTTACCTGCCTACCTGCTCATGGCCTCCACGGCGCGGCCGGCGCTCCCGGAGGGAGCGCGGTGCGCGCGACGTTCATGATCAGCGCAAGCGTCGTGTAGTAGCCGACGGCGCTCACCAGGTCGATCAACCCTGGCTCGCCGAGCACCGCGATCGCGCGGGCGTACAGCGCATCGCTCACGCGCCCATCGGCGAACAGCGCGGCGCACAGCTCGAACACCACGGCCTCGCCCTGATCGAGTTTCGGCGGCACCTGGCCGGCGGCGATCGCATCAATGGTCGCGGGAGCGACGCCCGCGGCACGTGCCGGCGGCTCGTGCGTCCACCACTCATAGTCCTGCGTGAACCGCCGCGCCGTCAGCAGGATGACCTCTTCGCGCAACCGCGGGTCGATGCTCGAGTCGTAGCGGAGGTAGGCGCCGAGATGCTGAAGGCGCCGCATGCATTCGGGGCTGCGCAAGGCCGCGACGAACGGGCCCACCACCCCGCCCCGCCGCCCCGCGGTAATCTCCGCCGCCGCGGCGCGCTGCGCATCGGTCATGCGCTCGGCCGGAAGGGGCGGCATTCGGTCTCGGGAGTCGCTCACCCTGTCAGTCTGGCCCATGGCCATCGGGGGGCCAAATACGCGGGTGGGCGCCAGGGGGCAGGTAGGTCTGGTAGGCCGACCCACCGGACCTACCGCATCAGCGTCTCGCGCGTCTTCGTGAGCGTCAACTCCAGCGACTCGCGCGGAAGGCTGGTCACGAACGGACCCACGGCCCAGCCGAGACCGAAGGGGATGTCGCGCGTCAGCGATACGGACTCGCACTCCACATACACGCCGCCGTCACGCTCCTCGAAGCGCCAGTAGGAGTTGAGCCGCCACAGGTAGCCGCCGCCCTGACCCACCGGCTCCTCGCGCTCGCGGGGCGTCCCGGCATCTGCCACCTCGGCAAGCCGGGTGCTATGGATCCAGCTGCGCACACGGCCGGGTGCGATCGCCTCAAATCGCGCCTCGTGCTCGCCGTCTACGGTCACGGTAATCACCTTGGTCATGACGAAGCGCAGCGAGAACCGGAACGTGTCGCCCTGCTGTTCCAGCAGCCGCGAGCGGCCCACCGCGGGCGCATACACCTGTGCATGCCGGTTGTAATCCTGGAGCAGACGCACGGCCTCGGCGGTCGTGGCCTTCGGCACGAAGACGGTGCCGACCCAGTGATGGACGAGGCCGTCCGGTACGTCGAAGTCGCGCCCCTTTTGCTGCAGCTGCAGCCGCTCGATCAGCATCCCGCCGGCGCGCAAATCGGTCAAATGGCGCGTTCGCACAGCGGCAGGGAGCGTGTCGAGCCATAGAAACGGCGTCGCCGGCCGGCGCTCCGCTTCGACCACATACGCCTCGAAGGCCTTGACCGTTTTTGGTTGGAGTTCCGCGGCGGCGATGGCCCCGCCCAGGATCGCGGCCCCCAGCACGCCGCCGGCCAGACGCCTCCCGCGCCCCGAAACAGACACACCGGCCATGCCCGTCAATGTGCAGAATGCGCGCCGGCCGGCTCAGTTTGGTAACCGTTGGTTCTCCAGTGAGATAGCACGAGGTCCCGATGGAGGCCTGCCACCGCCCGTGGTGGCCGTGTAACTGCCGGTGGAGAGGACAACAGCCACTAACCTCAACTTTTCGCTGGAACCAACTCGACCGTTCGCGGAGAATCCATAGAGTTCTCAGCGTGATGTGACACGCCCGGTCCCACTCATTTCCAGCGGTGCTCATGTCTGAAATCGAACCAGGCCTCGAGACTTTCCCTGCGCCCGAACGTGCCAATGCTGCCATTCGCGAAGGGTTGCCGCCGGCATTTCGCATGCGCGCCGACGCGCACTACGTGGAGCAACTCGACAGTCCACCGTCAAGCCCGTCGGTGCGGCTCATCGACGCGCGGACCATCGAGGTGCGCGGCGACGACCCGCGCCCCGCGTCGACGTTCGTCGACTCGATCAAGCGCCACGGCGTTTTGCAGCCGATCCTGGTGCAGCAGACCCGCGGGGGCCGCCACCGGCTGATCGCCGGCCGCAAGCGCCTCGCCGCCGCCATTGCCGCCGGCCTGCGGGAGGTGCCGTGCATGGTGCAGCGCGTGGACGAGGAGCAGGCAGGCCTCCTCGCCGAGGCGACAAATCTGCCGGCGCAGGAACCGTCGGCGGCCGCGCGCCCCGCGGCGGCGCCGGTCACGGTCGAGCGTGGCGCCGGGGCCTCCGAGTACCTGGCGCAATCGTTGCTAGCGCTGGCATCCTCCGCCAATCTCCTTTCGGGCGGATCCCCGCTGACGGCCGCCGTCGCCGCCGACTTGGTGCGCGCCGAAGCTGCGCGCGCGCTGCAGTTGCTGCTGGCCAGCCGCGTCCTGCGCGACGAGGTCCCGGTCTCGCGGCTCAAGGTGCCCGTGCGCACCGTCATCGACCGGGCGATGCAGTTGACCCTGCCCGAGCGGCGGCTGCGGGCGACCGAAGTGTCTGTGGTTGCCGACGGGAGCCGCGACGCCGCGGTGCGAGGCGACGAAGAGCTCCTGGCCAGCGCCGTCGCCGGGCTCGTGATGGCCACGGTGGGCCTGATCGGCGAGAAAGGCGGTCCCACCACGCTGTCCGCCTCGATCAAGGACGGCCGCGTCACGTTCGCGGCGGCCCAGGAGTCGCTGTCCGTGCCCGAAAGCTGGGTGGAACGCACGTTCGATGCCGCCTGGCCGGTCGCCACCCCGGCTACGGGCACGCTCGCGCTGCTGCAGTCAGCGCGCCGCATCGGCGAACTGCACGGGGGTGTGACCACCGCGACGTCGACCGAGTCGGGCACCAGTTTCAACCTCACGCTGCCGATCCTTGCGCGCGAGATGTAAATCGCCTCGACGTGAAATTCGATCTTGCGATCTCCGGTCGCAAGGCTTATCGTGTGCCATGCTCGCTCGGTTCACACGAGCTGTTGGTCGCTTGAACGCCGCCGGTGGCGTGAGCCTCCCCTCTGGTTATCGTTTCTTTGGACGGGAGGTCTGGTGATCAGCCGTCATACTTTTGGGTCCGGACTCCGTACGCAGCGCGAGCGCCGGGGTGTCACGCTCGAGTCAATCGCCGACTCCACCAAAATCAAACAATCGCTCCTTGAAGCTCTGGAACGCGGCGATGCCTCGCAGTGGCCGCGCGGGCTCTTCAGGCGGGCCTACCTCCGCGACTACGCGTGCGCCATCGGCCTGCCCGCGGAGCCGCTCGTCGCGGAGTTCGTCAGGCTCTTTCCCGAGGACGGGTCGCGGGTCAGCGACGACAATCTCGAGGCCGCGCACGAGCCGATGCGGCTCTCCTTCGCGATAGAACCCGATACGCGTGTCCGGCGGCTTGCTGCACAGGCCGCGTCGGCGGCCGCCGAACTCGGCGGTGTGGCCGTGGCCGGCGTCATGGTCTGGTATGGCACCGGGTGGACGCTGCTCGCGGCCTGCGGTGCCGTGGCGCTCGTCTACTATCCGTTGGCGACGGCGCTCACGGGACGAGTCTTGTCGGCCGTCAACGTGCGCGGCATCCTGAAGGTGCATCCGGCAGGAACCATGACCGAACTGGTGCCGGCTGCGGCGCCAGAACCAGCGCAGCTCTACGTCATATCATCGCGTCAGCCCGCGGCCGCCCCCATCGTGGTGAGCGTCGAGGCCGACCAATTCCAGGAGCCGCGCACCGCGGCGCGCTGACCGGCGGTCGAACCACCCGGCGCCGCCGGCCGCGTCCCCTTCGGGGGAGAGATCCCCGCCTGCGATAGGGTATCGGTGTGTCCTCGATCGACGAATCGGACGACGTGTCGGCACAGCTGCGACAACTCGAGCAGCTGACGCGCGAAATCAACAACTTTCGGGACATCGCCAAGTACATCCTCCCGACGCCGGGCGAGGTGCCGCGCCTGCAGGGGCTCGACATCTTCGGCGGGACGCTGCCCCAGAGCGGGTCGGTCGGCGGCGATCACCTGATTTACGTCGATTTCAAGCAGCGTTTCGACCTCGACGCCCGCATCGCGCTGGCGCGCGAGCAGGGCCGGCCCGACCTGGTCACGCATCTCGAATGGTGCCGGCGCAAGGCGGGCATCGCCCTCGTGGACGTGTCGGGGCACCGCATGACCGATGCGCTCCTGGCCGCGATGCTCCACCAGGCGTTCCTGCTCGGCGCCATCTACGAGCTCGACGCCCATGGCCGTATCACGCGGCGGCTGTTCGAGCACCTCAACACCCGGTTCTACCAGTCGTCGGGCGCGCACAAGTTCGTCTCGCTCATCTACGGCGAATTGGCCGAGGACGCCAGCTTCCGGTTCCTCGCGGCGGCGATGCCGTTTCCGTCGGTGTTCTCCGCCCGTCATGACCACTTCATGGAGGTGAGCCCCGACCTCCGCATCTCGTTTCCCCCGCTCGGCATGATGCCGTCGTGGGACGTGATCGACCGCAACACCACGAGCAGCATGCTGGGGTTCAAGGACCACTACGCGATGAACAAGTGGCTGCTGATGGGCGAAGGCGACATCCTGCTGCTCCACACCGACGGGTTGAGCGAGCATGTGCGCGGCGCCGAGGAGTACTTCCCGTCGCGGCTCGAATCCGTGGTGCGCGCGGCGAAACGGGGGTCGGCCCGCGACGTCTACGAGGCCGTCACCGCGGACGTACTGGCGTTCAGCCCCCCGGCCGACGACATCAGCCTGGTGGTGATCAAGCGGCGCTGAACCGGGAGTAATCTGGAGGGGCCAGCTCCAGAGGGAACGACGATGTCCAGATTGATTGCCGCCGCGTGTGCCCTGTGCCTTGCCGGTGCGGCGTCCGCCCAGGAGCGGCCGGTGCCGAGCGACTCGGCACGGGTGGCCATTCCCGGCTGCGCGAAGGGCCGGGTGTTCATCTCCGCGGCCGGACCCGAACACGAGCCGGTGCAGATCGCGATCGAGCCCGGGCGCCGCTTCCGGCTGAGCGGTCCGAAGGACGTGCTCAACGACATCAAGAAGCGCGAGGGACGGATGATCGAGGTGACCGGTCTCGTGCGCAAGGCCGCGCTCGAGGGACCGGGCGGCATCCCCATCGCCGGGGGCCGCGTCCGCATTGGTGCCGGGCTCCCGCAGTCGCCGACCGGCGATGTCACGCGCACCCCGGGCAGCTATGAACAGGCCATGCTCGATGTGGAGGGGTGGAGGCTGCTGGGAGAGAACTGTTCGGTGAAATAAGCAGGCTCACGGCTCAAGGGCTTGCACGCTGCAAGCGCTCTGCCCTGAGCCCTGAGCCCTGAGCCTTCGTTACTCCTGCCGCGGAGCCGGCGTGGCCGCGGGCGGCTGTGTGCCAGCGCCCGCGCCGGCCGGTGTTGGCGGCGGGTCATCGTTCCGGCACACGGCCTGCGAGTTGTTCATCACCGCCAGCGTGGTGCCGCCACAGCAGTACACCGTGCATTTGTCGGGCGGCGTATACGTGGCGCGCAGCTTCTTGCCGTACTCCGGATAGGTCGTGACCGCCCCGCCGCGGGCGGCTTCGGCGGGCAGGTTGTACAGCTTCGGAAATTCCATCAGGTACGGGTTGGTGCCCGGCAGGTAGTGCGGCACCTCGCCAGGGCTGCGCGGAATTTCCACCTGCGGCTCGCAGGGCTCGGGCAGCACGCGGGTGTTCGCGTCGAGCTCGAACGTGGCGCTGCGGATGAACGGCTCCTCCCAGTAGATCGGGTCGGTGAGGATCATCGTCACCGTCAGCATGTTCTCGTGGCGGATGTAGTGCTCCACGATCGTGGCCTGGTCGCTGTGGGGCACGCCGTTGCGCCACACCAGCCCGGTCTTCAGGTGCGTGGTCGTCACGGTCAGCATCCGCCCTTCCCACCGGCCGGTGGAGAAGCCACCCGGGGTGTGGGGCACGTTGGCGGACGGATGCGGGCGGTCGTCCATCCAGATGGTGTGCGGCGCGCGATCCACCGTGCCGCTCAATTGGTAGGCGACCACGCCGCCCGTGATCGGGTCGAGCTCCTGCTGGATCCGCAGGTTCTGCGGCCCCATCACGATGTACTGCGAGGTGTAGAGGATGCACTGCCGCTCGGGCATGTTCTGCATCGACACCTGGTAGGCGTCGGCGATGGCCCGCGCCTCGTCGTTGATCGGCAGGCCGGTGTAGTCGCCGATGTGCGGGCCCGGCGCACGCTCGATCCAGTCCTCGTGCAGACGGTTGGCCCACGTACCCGAGAGATCGATGACGGTCCCCTGCACCCGGGCCTGGGCTTCGGCCACGCCGCCGCCCTGGGCGAACGCCGGCGCGGCGGTCATGAGCGAGACGAGCGTGAGGGCGGTGGCGGCGGGCCGTGCTATCTGCATCTCCAGGGTCCCTACTTGACCGAGCACGCCGACGGATCCCACTTCGACCCGTTGGGCTCCTTCTTGAAGTTGAGGCTGGTAATCCATGTGCGCGCGAGATAGGTGGGGTCCTCGACGACGGTGGTGACGATGAGCCACTGGTCGCCGTTGGGCTGCCTGGCGAGATCCCAATATTCGGTC
>Ga0207659_10000263_pt1 | contig 32122 bp, 31 predicted proteins | sample KBSM43metaG_FD_184330 | JGI IMG/M metagenome (GOLD analysis project Ga0207659, IMG submission 184330) | Miscanthus rhizosphere microbial communities from Kellogg Biological Station, Michigan, USA - KBS M4-3 metaG (SPAdes) (version 2) | ecosystem: Host-associated > Plants > Roots > Rhizosphere >...
GGCGCGATACAGTCCGAAGGGGCCAAAGTAATTCGGCGTGGTAAGGATGACGCGGCCGCCCGGGCGCAGCACGCGATGGAACTCGCGCAGCGCCTGCACCGGGTCGGGCAGGTGTTCGATGGTCTCGCACGAGATCACCGTGTCCACGCTGGCATCGGGCAACCCGATGTGCTGCACGTTGGCTACCAGCCAGGACACGCCTGACACGCCGCGTGCACGCGCGCGCTGTCGGCCGAGGCGGACGGCGGCGTGAGCGAAGTCGGCGGCAAAGACGTGCGCGGGCGGCGGATCGGCTGACGCCAGCTCGCAGGCCAGCTCGCCGCGACCGCAGCCGATTTCCAGCACGTCCCGCCCGGCCAGATCGACGGGCCGCAGCCTCGAGAACACGAGGTCGTGCCAGGGCCGATCGGCCGTGGCGCTCTCCTGCTGCACACGCTCGTGCCAGCTTTCGTAGACGGCGCGCGCCTGCGCGTCAGCCCTCGACATGACGGCTCCTCGGCCAGGCCGGCGGCACGGTCGCGGGCCGCCACTCCATCACGTGCATCAACCGCTCGATGAATCCCTCGTTCACGCGCCGCATCTCGTAGTCGCGCGCGGTCGCCTGCGCCGATTGCCCCAGACGCGCGCGCCACGCGCCGTCAGCGAGCAGCGCTTCGATGCGGCCCGCAAGCGCCGCGGGATCGCAGGGCGGCACCACGGCCGCGTTCACGCCGTCTCGGAGCAGGTCGCCCGCGGCACCAGCCGGGGTAGCGACGATCGGCAGGCTCGCCGCCATCGCCTCGAGCAGCGCGTTGCTGAACCCCTCGGAGAGCGACGGGAATACGAACAGGTCGGCGCGGCCGAGTTCGGTGTAGATCGCCTCCCGGTCCACGCGCGGCCGCACCCTGACCCGGCTCCGGAGGCCCTCCGGAAAGTCGCTCAACACGGCCGCTTCCGGGGCGCCCGTCCCCACGCAGGACAGTTCGACATCGGCCCGCGCGGCGAGCGCCGTAAACGCCTCGACGAGATCGTGGATGCCCTTGGCCGGCAGCCACTGCCCCACGAACAGCAGCCGCCGCACCCGGGCCGGTTGGACGCGGTCCATGAAGCATTCCGGATCGACGCCGTTGGCGAGGCGGTGAATCCGCGCGGCGGGCGCCCAGCCGTGCGCGGCCAGGTAGTCGGCCTCGGCGGTATTGAGGCAGAAGACGGCGTCCGAGCGGCGGCAGGCGAAACGCAGCAAGCCCGGCACGACATGACCGTGCAGGGCGCGGAAGCGCGCCGAGAGACGCCGGCCTTGACGCGCCATCGCGCGCGTCAGCGCCGCGTAGTAGATCGGCTCGAGCCCGTGGAACGAGGTGACGCTCACGATACGGCGCTCGGGATCGAGCCAGGGCCGCGCCGCGTGAAACGCCCAGCCGAGATGGCTGTGAAAGACCACCGCGTCGTAGCCCGTCAGCCCGCGGCGTGCGAGAGCCGGTGCCAGAAGCAGCGGATCGAGGCGGGCAGGCCCCGCGCCGCGCAGGTCGCCGGCCGCCAGCAGTTCGGCGTGGTGGCCGGCCTCCCGCAGCGCCTCCACGCGCTGGCGTACGGATCGATACACCGCCGTTGCCGCGTCGGCGGGCCCGTGAATCGCGAACAGCACCCGCATGTTCATGCGGGCACGGCCTCCGCCGGGACACCGGCCGCCGCAGCCAGGATCGGCTCGAGCGCCGCCAGGTGCGCCGCAGTCTGGAACCGGCCGGCCGCCCGCCGTGCCTCGGCGCGCATGCGGGCCAAGGCCGCCGGATCGCGCAGCGTCTCGACGAGCGCGTCGCCAAAGCGGGCCGTGCTCGACGGGCCTTCGGGCACCAGCCGCCCGGTGACGCCATCGGTCAGCCATTCCGGGATGCCGCCCACGCCAAAGGCGACGGACGGCACACCACGCAGCGCCGCTTCCACACCGACCATGCCGAAGGGCTCGGGCCAGCGGCTCGGGACGAGCAGCAGGTCGCTGCGGTCGAGCGCCCAGGCGACGTCGGGCTCGTCGAGCCACCCGGTGAACGTCACGCGCAGCAGCGGATACATCTCCATCAGCTCGACGCTGCGGCCGGCGAGCGACTGGTGGAGCGTCCCGTCGCCGGAGATCTGCAGATGAACCGGACACGACAATGCGGCCGCCGCGCGCGCCGCAGTCTCGAGCGCCACGTCAACACCCTTCGACACCTCGAGCCGTCCGAGGTAGAGCAGGCGTCGCTCCTGCGCGTCAGGTTCACGCTGGTCTACGACCGGCATGCGGGCTTGGATCGGCAGGCCGACGACGCTCGTCTTCGACGCGAACCCGTGGCGCGCGTACTCCGCTTGCATATGCCGGCTCGCGACCACGATCCTCGTGTATGCGCCGAGCAGCTCGCGGCGCCCCCGCTGCACGTCGTAGCGCCGCACCATCGTCAGCGGGCTCCAGCCGCCGCAGCGGCGCGGATAGTAGTGCAGCAGGCACGCAGGCCCGAAGGTGCGGGTGCAGCATCGAGTGCCGGGCACTTGCACCGTCTTGGTGCCGCTGATGCACGTGCCGTAGTACGAGTGGGCGAAGAGCACCGCCGGCGCCACGCCGAGCAGCGCGCGCTCGAGGGCGATGTCCGCGATGCCGTGCGTAAAGATCACGTCTGGCCGCCACGCGCGCAGCGCGGCGAGCGCGGCGGCCATGTCGTCCGAGGCCCGCCACGACTCCACGGCGTCGGCGTGATCGAGGATGAGGGGCTGATGGGTGCCCTCGGTCTCGAACCAGCAGGCCACATCGTGCCCGGACCCGATCAGCGCCGGGACCAGCGTCGCGAGGTACTGTTCCGCGCCGCCCGTGCGGCGGGCTGTATGTGCAGCAATAGCAATGCGCATCAGCGTCGCCTCGTCATGCGGCCCGTAGCTTCGTCACGACGCGATTTACGGAAAAGGTGTCGTCGTAGAGCCGGCGGCCGCGGGCGCCGAGACGCGCGCGCGCGCCATCATCAGCCAGCAGACGAATGGCTTCCTCGGCCAGGCCCGCCGAGTCGCCGACATCGGCAAGCGCCACGGCGCCGCTGGCCGACCACAGGGCTTCGGTCAGGCGGCCGTGCGTCGTTACCACCGGGCGCCCCTGCGAGAGACAGGCCATCACGCTCGTCCGGCGCGACGTGACGCCATCCGGATAGGGCTGAATCAGCAGATCGCATGCCGCCAGGTGCGCCGCCAGCGCCTCGTCATCGAGGAAGCCTGCGGCGTGGATTCGGTCGTGCCAGTCGGGATGCCTGGCGACGAGCGCCTCCCTGTAGGCCGGACCATCGGCTCCGAGCAGGAGCAGGGACACCCGTGACACGTCGGCCATGAGCGCCGGGATACAGCCGTCGAGCAGCGACGCGATGGCGCCACCATGCGAACCGAAGTGGCCGATCACCGGACGGTCGCGGGGGGCGAACCGCGCACGCACCGGTCCGGGGTCCCCTACGGCGCCGGGAGACACACAGGCCGGAATCGGCAGCCACGTCATGGGCAGGTCGCGCCCGAGCGTGTAGGGACGCAGGCGCGCCTCCCACGCAGGAATGGCAATCCACGCGCGGCGCGCGGAGGCCAGCACGACCAGCGTCATGAGCCGGTGCACCGCCGCCAACGCGCTGCGGGCCGGCGATCGCCAGCTGAACTCGACGTACGGTTCGTGCACCATCAGCTCGACCAGGTCGCCACGCCGGGCGCGGCGCGCCAGCCACAGGCAGAAGGCAAGGTTCATCGATCGATAGCCGAAGCCGTGCGGCACCCACTGGACGAGCAGCCGTCGCGGTGCCGGGTGGGCGTCGAGCTGCGTGTCGACACGGCGCAGGTCGGTCGGCGACATCGATCCGAGCTCGGCGTGCACGGACACGCCATCGTCGCCCGGTCGCGTGCTGCCCGGACACCATACGTGGACGTCGTCGCCGGCCGCGGCCAGCTCGCGGGCCAGCTGCCCCGTATAGCCGCTCACACCGCCGATGTCGGGCGGGTATTCACTGGTCACGATGTGCCACGCGCCCCTGTCGCGCGCGCCTACGGGGTTTAGCGCCGCATTGCTCATGCCGCCGCTCCGAGGCATGCCGCACCGTAGGCGTCGAGGCATCGCGACACGACGGCCGGCCAGGTGAAATGACGGAGCACACGCGCCCGGCCGGCGGCGCCCATCGCCGCCGCGTGGTCACGGTGCGCGGCCAGCCACGCCAGCCGCTCGCCGATCGCGCCTGGATCGTTGGGCGGCACGATGAAGCCGGTCACCCCGTCATCGACTACTTCGGGCATGCTGGCGACGCGGGTGCAAACCGTGGCAGCGCCGCACGCCATGCCCTCCAGCAGCGTCTGCCCCAGAAGCTCGGGCACCTTCGTCTCGCCGGCCGGCGTCTTGTAGACGCTCGGCAGCACGACGCACAGGGCACGTCGGTATTCGTGCACCAGTGTCTCGTCCGTGACGTCGTAGTGAAACGTAACCTGCTTGCCCCACGCCGACGCCGCGAGCGCGGAGTCCGTGACGGGATCCGGACGCGGACCCACGATCGTCAGCGGCAGATCGGACGGGACGCCGGTCACCAGATCGTGGACGCCCTTGTGCGGCAACAGCCGGCCCACGAAAAGCGCCCCGCCGTCGCGGGCCACCGAGAGCGCGGGCGAGAACCGCGCCGTATCGACCCCGCCGCCCACCACTGTCGCGTTGACGAGGCCGCCATGCCCGAACACGTGGCGGCTGTACTCGCTCAGGTGGAGGTGTCCGTGGAACCAGGCGTCGGTCGGCACATATGCCGACACGTCCCAGCCCCCGCCGCCGAGATCGCTCACGAACACACGGCGACCGCGCAGACGGCACCACGCGGCAGCCACGCTGCTCACGAGCACATGATGCTGATGGCAGTGCACGACGTCGGCGCCTTCGAACTCACGCAGGACGGCGAGGCTGAAGGGATTCGAGCGCTGGCCGCGGACGTGCCACGCCGCGAGAGTGCGCACGCGCAGCGGGCCGCGCCACTCCTCCCGATCGGCGTCGCCGAAGCCGACCAGGGTCGTGGGGACGACCTCGGCCATGTGCCGCGCCAGCTCGCACGCATAGCGTTCAGCGCCGCCGACGACGCCACCGGGCCCGAAGAGGGCCGGCACGACGTGGACCACGCGCGGGCCGTGGGCAGTTGCGCTCATGCGGCAGGCGACTCCAGCGTGTGGGCGGCGAGGCGCCGCGCCGTACCCGGCAGCCGTTCGAGCAATGGACGCAGCCGCGCACCGAGCATCGGCCCGAGCGGCGCTGCGCGCAGTACCGGCATCATCACGGCGGCGTAGAGCGCCGCGATGCCGGCCGCCAGCGGCAGGGCGCCGGCGAGGCCCCGCGGACGCAGCAACGCCGTCAGCGCAATGGTGACTGCCAGCACGCCGGCACAACGCACGAACCACGGCGCGATTCCGCGCCCGAAAGCCCACGGCGAGGTGTTCTCTTCGTGCGCCAGGGCGAGCACGTTCGCTGGCAGGCTCACCAAGAGCGTCGCCAGCAGCATTCCGGCGGCCGCGCCGTGCGCGCCGAAGCGGGGCACGAGCACCACCATGGCCGCCAGGCCAACGAGGCCGTCGGCGATGGGCGTGAGCGCCAGCCGGCGTTCGTATCCGAAGCAGAACAGCGTGTAGACCATCGTCACGTTGACGTGGCGCACCAGCATGCCGGCCAGCAGCAGAACTGTGAGCGCCGTGCCGCCGAACCGCGACTCCCCCACCCACCAGCCCACGAAGGCGGCGTTGACGACCAGCACGACGGCGACGATCGCGCCGCTTGCGAGCAGCATCAGCTGCGTCATGCCGCGCGACACCTGGAAGAGGCGGTCGCGCGCCGCCGATCCGCGCAGCTCACTGAGCGCCGGCAACGCCATCTGCATGAAGAGCTGCGGCTGGTTGGCGAGCATCGCGATCAGCTTCCCCGTGCACGCATAGGGCACGATGGCTTCGGGGCCGAGCAGCTTCCCCACGACAACGAGATCGGTGCCGCTGAGAAGCACCTGCGCCACCTGGCCGACGCTGATCCAGCTGCCGCGCCCGAGCTGCTGGCGTACCTCGACCCAGGAGAGCCGCGCGCGGCGTGGGAACGCCAATGGGAAGCGCGACGCCAGGCGGCGCCACGCGATGAGGGCGGGGAACAGCTGCGACACCACCCAACCTGCCGCGAGCGCGTAGAGGCCGAAGCCGAGCACTGCCAGACCCACCGTCGTCGCCGTGCCGGCGGCCCACCCCGCGAGCTGGACAGTGCCCAGGAAGGTGAGGTCCTGCAGCCCCTGCAGCAGCGCAGTAAACACGCGCAGCGGAAACATCACCACGAACCCCGCCGCCACGATCGCGAACGGGCGGCGCAGCTGCTCCCATTCGGTGGGCAACAGCCACACCGCGGCGGCCGCCGCGAGCGCGACGAGTGGCGTTTGCCACGCGATGAGGGCCATCGTCCGGCCGATCGCGCCGCCCACGTCGAGTGGCGAACCGAAGGTGCCGTCCGCGCCGTGTCGGCGGTGCTGTCCCGCTGCGAACGCCACCTCGCGCGGGACCAGGGCCACTACGCCGAGATCCATCAGCGCCAGATAAACGAGGACCTGCGACGCAAGCAGCCACAGCCCGTAGTCGTGCGAGCCGAGCTCTCGCAGCAGGAACGGTGTGAGCCACAGACCGAAGACCAGCGCGGCGAGCGTGTGCAGGTAGCCCAGTCCGAGACCGCCGACAAAGCGGGCGAGGCGCCCCTCAACCATGCGCGTCTCCGCCGGACACCTGGGCCGGCGAGGCCAGCAGCGGCCCGATCACGGCGCCCGTCACGGCCCAGAACTGGATGCCGAGCTGCGTGTTGAAAACCGGCCCGGTGAGGCACAGGCACAGCACGGTGAGCTGCAGGCAGACGATGGCCGTGGCCGCGTCTTGCAGCGTACCGTCACTACGCAGCGCCACCAGATAGGCGGTGCGCACGGCCAGCAGGATCGCTCCGGCCATCGCCACCCACAGCGGGAGACCGCCGTCGAGCAGCCAACCTGTCGGCTGGATCTCGACGTGGATCGGCGGCGCCTGCCATAGCACCCCATCGCCGAAGTAGACCTGCATCATCCCCCAGCGGCCGAGACCGGCTCCGAAGGGAAATTCGTAGAGCAGCTCCGACACCGTGTAGGTAAGGACGGCACCCCGCTGCTCGCGGAAAGTATGGAGCACGCCGTTGGTGACGAGACCGCCGAAGCGCGCGATGAGCGCGTCACCACCGACCGCCATCGCCCAGATGAAGGCACCGGCCAGGAGCACGGCGCCGACGCCGAGGCTGACCAGCCCATCGGCGGCGCGGCCCTGGCGCAGTCGCAGCAACGCGAACACGCCCACACTGCCCGCGGCGACCAGCGAGAGCGAGCGCACCTGCGTGAGCAGCAGCGCCGTCATGCCGATCGTCGCCGCCACAACGCACGCACTGCGCCACACGACCGGCAGGCCGCGGCGGAAGGCCAGCACCAGGCCGAGCGTAACCGTGACCATCGCCGACGCGGCGGCGCCACCCGGCATGTCGCTCAACCCCGGGGGACGGATGATCTCGCGGCCGTCGGCGCCGCGATAGGTCAGCGAGCTGACGATTTCGGGGTTGCGCTCGAGCCCGAGCGCGCTGAACTCGGGCGGCAGGAAAGTGGCGGGGTAATACACCTGCAGGATGCCGAGGGCCGAGCTGAGAAAGCTGGCGGCGAACAGCAGCCACACCATGCGGATTACGCGCGTGTCTGTGCGGACCGCGCGCGCCATCCAGAAGATAGGCGCGGCGATGCTGATCTGGAACACGATCTGCGCCATCCCGGCCATCGAGTGCGTGGTGGCGTGGAGCAGGTTCAGCGCCAGCACGCCGAAGGCGGCGAGGATCCACCGGGCGCTCGCGTGCAGCGGCTCACCGGTGGGGACGCGGAAGTAGTAGACGAGCGCCGCCGCGCTAGCCAGGTACGGCAGCGCACGTACTACAGCGCGATAGGCCTGGGCGCCGGGCACGAAGAGCGCCGCGCCCCACAGCAGCTGGATTGCAAGGAAGATCTCGACCCAGCCCCAGCCATCGCCGCCAGCGGTCGCGCCAGCGTCCTCGGGCTCGGCCCACGGAGCCGCGTCGCCGAAGCGGGTTTCGAGACCCGCCGCCGCAGCCCCGTACTCGAGCGCGTCAGATGCGTGCTGCCGCACCGGCATGGACCTCGGTAAGCTCGAACAGCAGCTCTTCGTCGTTTCCGAGCATGCGCGAGAGCGAGTACTCGCGCGCCCGGGTGAGACCGCAGGCAGACAGCTCGCGTCGCCGCGCCGTGTCTCCGAGCAGCGCCGCGACTTCGTGGCCGAAGGCGTCGTCGGCCGCGAGCACGCCGCATCGACCGTCATCGAGCACCTCGGCGCTGCCAGGATTCCGCGACGCCACCACTGGCGTGCCGCATGCCATCGCCTCGAGATACGGCAGGCCGAACCCCTCGTAGGTGCTCGGCGAGGCATACACCCATGCCCGGCGGTACAGGCCGGCCAAGGCCTCGTCAGTGATGCCCGTGTGATAGGTCACGCCGGGCGCCGCGGGCCCCGCGGGACCGACAAAGTCGAGGGTCGCGTCGGGATACGCCCCGCGCACGCCGTGCTGGAAGCAGTCGAGCAGGAAGCGGCCACGCTTCCGGCCGTCCAACGTGCCGACGAAGAGGATCGATGGTGCCGTGCTCTTGTCGCCGGCGGCGCGGAAGAACCGATCGTCGACCCCGTGGGGAATCACGCGGCGGACGAACGGGTTGTCGCGGCGGGTGTTCTCGCTCACGCCCACCACGCCGGCCGAGCACAGGGCTGTGGCCAGTTCCTGCACGAAGACGCCCAGCTGCAGCACGCGCCGGCCAAGCGACGCCGCCGAGCGGGCCTCGCCGAGCGCGCTGCCGTGCATCACGCGCACGACCGGCTTGCCGGTGAGCGGCAGCAGCAGGCTATCGCCGTGCGCGATGATCGCGTCGAACTCGCGGTAGTCGGGGACGACCGCGAGCACGTTGCCGAGATAACCCATGGTGACGCGGCGGCCGAACCAGGTCTCGACGAAGCTGCGCCACGGCAGCGGCGCCACGGCGTAGGCGGCATCGGTCGGCCGTGGATCGTGGGAGAAGACCACCACGTCGTGGCCGCGGCGCGCCAGCCCGTCGGCCAGCGTGTGCGCGGCACGTTCGATGCCGCCACGCTTGTGCGCGCGCTTTGGGAGCCCGTAGCTCAGGACCGCCAGACGCAGACGAGGCAGGCGCAACGACGGCATCGGATCAGCCTGCATGAGCCTCCAGGGCCACTGACGACGGCGGCTGCCTGATGGTCAGCGCCCGCTGGAGGCGCCGCATCTCGGTGGGCAGATCGCAGAACGTCGCGGGACGGCGCCGCGCGGCCTGCCCCATCCGCTGGCGCGCCTCGCCATCGCGGACGAGGGCGCGCAGCGCCTCCTGGAGCGCATGCGCGTCGCCGGGCGGTACGAAGGATCCGCACTCGCGGTCGAGGATCTCGAGCGGGCCGCCGATCCCGCTGGTGATGACGGGCAGCCCCGCGTAGAGCGCCTCGACGAACACGACACCGAAAGCCTCGGGCGCGGTGTTGGGCTGGCAATAGAGATCCGCGGCGGCCAGCAGGCTGCGTACGTCGGCGCGCTGACCGGTGAAACGGATCCGCGCCTCGAGACCGAACACGCGCGCGGCGCTTCGCAGCTCGCGCTCGTAGGCCTCCTCGTCGGGGCTCTGCGCCCCACCGACGATCCAGCATGTCCAGCCGGGCACGGCGCACATCCGCTCGAGCGCGGCGAGCAGCACGCGGTGTCCTTTCCACGATTCCATCCTGCTGGCCATCACAACGACGACATCGTCGGGCGGCGTAAGGAGCGCCTGCCGGACCGCGTGGCGATCGATCGTGACGGCGAGAATCGGCTGCACCGGGCCATAGACCACCTCGGTCTCGATGCCGGGCAGCCACTGGCGGACTCGCGACTGCGTGAATTGGCTGTTACAAATCGCCAGGTCTGGCCGCACGCGCCGAGCCAGGCGATCGAGCAGGGCGCCGCTCTCGACCGGCATGTGCACCCAGAGCACCACCGGGAATCCCGCCGCACGCACCACGGGCCCGAACGCGACGCAGGCCCACGGCTGATGGCAGATCACGGCGTCGAACGCCTGCTCGCGCAGCAGCCGGCGCAATGCGTGCCGGGTCCTGAGCAGCGTGTGCGGGCGGCTGAGGCGCAACGGAGGGAGCATGAACGGGGGCCGCGCGGCCGCTTCGAGTTCGGCGCTCAGCCGTCCCGGAAAGCACAGCGCTACATCGGAGGACATGCCCGGCGCCGCGCTGGCCTCGCGGACGAGCGTGGCGAGCAGCGTCTCGACCCCGCCGTACATGTTGCCGCTGTGGAGGTGCAGGACGCGCATCACGACGACGCTCCCGCCAGCTTTTCGTACACCGGGGTCATGCCAGCCACGAGCTGGCGCCGATCGAACACACGCTCGGCCGTCGTGCGGCCGGCATCGCCGAGGCGGCGCCGCAGCGCTGCGTTCAGAGACAACGAGACGAGGCACTCGGCCAGTTCGCGCGCGTTGCCCGGAGCGTGCGCCAGGGCATCCTGTCCAGGCGTCGTGATCTCGGCGGCACCGCCGGCACGGCTCACCACCACCGCCCGCGCGCAGGCCATCGCCTCGGCGATCACCAGTCCAAAGGGTTCGGGCTCGGTGCTGGCGTGCACGACGACGTCGAGTGCACGCATCGCTTGCGCCGCATCCTCCACGAAGCCGGTGAAGCCGACACGGCCCTCGAGGCCGAGGGCCGCGGCTGCCGCTCGTAGTTCCTCGAACGAGGTCTGGCTGCCCGCGGTCTCGTACACCGGTCCGCCGATCACGTAGCCGCGCACCGGCAGCGACTCGGGTACCTGCGCGAGGGCGTCCAGGAACGTGCGATGCCCCTTCCACCGCGCAAACGTCGCCACCAGCCCGATGCGGACCACGCCCGCGCCGGCTGGGGGGAGCCCAGCCAGGCGGTCGAGATCGGCAGCCGGCCCGGTCGGGGCGAACCGCGCGAGGTCCACAGCGTTCCAGACCGCGTGCACGGTTGGGCCCGCGCCCAGGACCCGCCCGGCGTCGGCGGCAACGCTCTGCGAGTTGGCCACGACCGCGGCGCAGGCGCCCACCCACCGTCGCAGCAGCCGCGCGGCCAGCGGCCGCCGGCTCAGGTAGTCGTGCACGTGCCACAGCAGCGCCGCACCCTGCGGGCAGGTCCACGCGCCGAGCACGTGCATTTTCAGGCCGTTGGTATGCACCACGTCGGGGCAGCCGTCGCGCAGCACGCCGCGCAGCCGCCAGGTGTAGCGCGCCGCCGGCAGCGACGCGCGCAGCAGCGCCAACCCCAGACCGGCGCGCGCGGCCAGGCCAGTGCCCATGCCCCAATCCCCGAGCCGCGCCAGCGACGCGGGAAACGGCACGACCGTCACCGGCAGGCCCAGCGCCTTCACCCGCTCGACCAGCGGACCCTCGCCCGCCACCACCAGGCCCAGCGACCAGGCAGGGTGAGCGCAGCGGAGCGCGGCCAGCAGCTCGTAGAGCGCCGCTTCGGCGCCTCCCATTTGCGCGGAGGGGTTGAGGAACACCAGCTTCACAGGAGCCGCTGCTTGACCGTGATCGTGTCGCCGGCCTGCACCAGGTCGGTGGGCTTGGCGTCGAAGTCCTTGCGCTCGCCGCCCACCACGCGGCTCACCCGGAGCCGGCGGCCGGAGCCGCGCTCGGTGACGCCGCCGGCCATCGAGATCGCCTGCAGCACCGTCATGTCGGGCTCGAGGGTATACGAGCCGGGGGTGCGCACGAACCCGGTGACGAAGAAACGCTCGGCCTTGGGCACGAAGATCGTGTCGCCGTCGCGGATGGTCACGTTCTTCGACAGCCGGCCGGTCTCGATCTCGCGCAGGTTGACGCGCTGCACGTCGGCGTCACCGCGCTCAGGCATCGTGACGCCGCCGCCGCGCGCCGCGTCCTTCGGGTGCAGGATCAGCGCCTCGCCGCCGGCTTGGGGTGTCGTGGAGCCGGCCTTCGCCAGCGCCTCGATCAGGGAGACGGCCCCGGACAATACGTACTTGCCGGGCGTGCGCACCTCGCCCATCACGAACAGGCTCTGGCTGCGGAACTGCTCCACTTCCACCGTCACCTGTGGATTGCGGAGATAGCCGTCGGCGAGCCGGTCCTTGATGATGGTCGCCACATCGGCCAGCGTGGCGCCGCCGGCTTTGACGCGACCGAGAAACGGGTAGCTGAAATGCCCGTCGTTCTCCACGCGGTAGCGGCCCGACAGCTGCGCCTCGTTGAAGACCGTCACCGACAGCACGTCTTCTGGTCCGACGATGTAGTTGGCCTGTCCGTCGGCGCTGGGCAACGGCGCCTGGGCGGCCAGCGCCGCCACCCACAGCAGGAAGACGATCAGAACCGCAGGAACTCGCATGCGCATGCCCTCAGGGCGTGTAGCTGATGGACCCGAAGACACGACGCCGCGTGTAGTCGCGCCGAACCGAGTCGCCCGACTCTCGCTGCTCGCGATCCAGGGTGAGAGTCAGCCGAAGGTGCTCGTTCACCCGGACGCCGACGCCGCCGCCCGCCGCTGTCACATATTCGACAGGGCCGTCGAAGGACGGACGCTCGGCACTCTGGTAGCGCAGGCGCTGACGGCCACCGATCACGATGGCCTCGAACGGCCCGGCCAGGCGCTGCGCGAGTGTGATGCGCCCTCCCGCCCCGAGATAGAGCGGGTGTGTGTCGTTGTAGGAAAACTGCACGTCGTTCGACGCCTGCACCTCGAGGCGGGTGATGTTCAACAGCGTGAAGCCAAGTTTGCCCGAAGCCACGAAGCCGCGATAGGGTGCGAGCCGCGCGTCGAGCGGCCGGAAGTCGCGGAACCCGGCCGAGGCCTCACCCTCGATGATGGCGCCCTGGGCGAACTGCACCACCGGCGCGAGGCGAAAGCTGTTGGCGTCGCGCAACGGCAGGTGCGCGAAGCGGATCTTCTCGATTTCGATGACCGAGGTGACCGAGGTGAAGGGCGTGAGATCGAACCGCAGCCCCGTCGCGGTGCCGCGCGTCGCCCGGTCCAACTGCTCGCCGAGCGGCACCCCGTCGAACTCCGCGCCGCTCGCGAAGCTGGTGGTCTCGCGCACTACCCAGCCGGTGAGCTTAGTGATCGGCGTCAGGGCGACCGACGCGCCGACCTTGGCCTGCGTGGCCACGCTGAGCGCCCGCGTGTCCACGTCGTAGCCGCCGCGCTCGTGGCTTCGCACCAGGCCCGCGGTGCCGAAGGGGCGCACGCGGCCTGACCCGACCTCGAGCTGGGTATTGAGCCACCCGCTTGTGGACTGCTGGTCTTTTAGCCTCTGGAAATAGCGGAAGTCGAGCCCGCCGCGGGTGGTCAGGCGCGACGCGCCGATCGGCAGCACCGCATGCAACATCGGCGACACCGTGTAGGTGAAGTCCTCGCGCAGCACCTGAGAGTCGTTGTAGACATTCGAGTCGATGCCGATGTCACGAATCGTGAAAGTGGGGAACAACTGCAGTGGCCCGGCGTAGAAAGGCGGCTCGGTCTTCGGTTCCTCGAGAACCTGCGCCGCTGCGATCCGGCCGGCAAACACCAGCGCGAGTGAGAAGACGAAAATCCGTGTGTTCATGCGGGTGAAGCGCGCGCCTTGGTTACAGCTAGGCGGACGCCCGGGGGGAAGGCCCGGGTCGCTCTGAGCAGGTATCGACGGCAGAGACTGCGAGCCTTAGCCTGGGTTGCACATCCTGGCTCGCGTCGCATGGACCAAACGCACCACAATGGGCTGGTATGGATTCGGAGTTTCTGGTCCAGTGCCCCTATTGCGGCGAGACCGTGGAGATCTATCTGGAGCCGGACGTGCGCGGCACGCTCGTGCAGGACTGCGAAGTGTGCTGCAACCCGTGGCAGCTCCGCGTACGCGGCCACGGGGAGGACCGGACGGTGGAGGTGGCGCGTACCGACCAATGAGGCGGGCCTGCCCCCCGCGGCCTGGTAGACGCCGTTCCCTGTGGCGGGTCTGAAGACCCGCGGCTACAGTGTTATTGCTGGGTGACGGTGTAGCCCCTGGCGCGCATCATCGCCACGAGGCCGTCGGGCCCGACCAGATGCGCGGCGCCCACCACCACGAAGCAGCGCTTCTCCGCGAAGCACGTCTCGAGCTTCGGCATCCAGCGGCGATTGCGGCCCACGAGCAGCGTGTCGTACACCTTGGCGTCAACGCCCTTCATGTCGGTGAGCAGCAGGCGCTCGATCGGCGCCGGGTCGCCGCTCTTCCAGGCGGCCGCGATTTTCTGCACCTGGGCCAGCTCGGTTTCGGCGCCGTCGAGCGTGGCCGCCACCAGTCCTTCCTGCAGCTGCGGGCTGAGGCTCTCGAGGAAATCGATCTGCTCGAGCGCGGTCTCGAGGGTGCGCACGGTCTTGCCGGCCGCCGGGGCGCGGTTCAGGAAGTGCTGGTCGAGGCCGAGCGACGGGTCGAACCCGCCGCGCTGCAGCTCGAGGCCGACGAGCGTCAGCGCCACCATCCAGGGCTTGAACGGCTGGAGCCGCTCGATCGGCAGGCCCACCCGCTCGGCCCGCCGCGCGATCTTCTCGAAAGTGTCCTTCGACACCTGCGACTGCAGCGTGGTACCGGGCGGATACATCGCCTTGGCCAGCAGCTGCATCGCCGCCGCCGGTGACTTCAACTCTTCAGGATCGGCCTCTTCGACCAGCACGTCGGCGCGCGCGAACGCCGCGTCGAGCGCGGGCGGCAAAGGATAGGCGTCGGCGGTCAGCAGGTGCAGCGACCCGACCAGCCAGCCCGTGCGGCCGTCGCGCTGCACCTCCCAGATGAGGCCGCGCCCGTTGGCGGCTTGCGCGGGCGCAGTCTGCGCCAGCGCCAGCGGTGCCGGCGCGACGAGGCCGGCGAGGACGACAATAACGGCGGCGCGGAGAACACGGGACAGAGCAGCCATGCCAGGGTTATCGGCAGCAGCAGCGCTGACCGCCTCAATGACGGTGTGCGACCCTGCCCGCCTTGCCCGGCTCACGAAGCCGCGCGGTGGCTGCGCGCGCGGGCGAGCATCTGTTCGAAAACGTCGCTGGGCTGGGCTCCCGACACGCCGAACCGGTGATCGATGACGAAGAACGGCACGCCATTCACGCCCAGCGTGCGCGCCTCGCGCATGTCCGCGGCGACAGCATCGGCGTAGGCCTCCCCCGCCAGCACCTCACGCACTTCGGCCTCGCTCAGCCCGGCGTCCACGGCCAGCGCCGTCAACGCCTCGGGCTCGAAGATCGACCGGCCCTCGCTGAAGTAGGCGTGGTAGAACCGCTCGACGGCGGCGTCTTGCCGGCCGCGCGCGCCGGCCAGCTGCAGCAGCCGGTGGGCGTCGAACGTGTTGCCGGTCACGCCATCCTCGCGCAGGTGATACTCGAGGCCCTCGGCCGCGGCGGTCTGCTCCATTCGCGCGTCGAGCGTTTCCACCTGCGCAACCGAGAGCCCGTATTTCGCCATCAGCATCTCGCGCCGGTTCTGCGTGTGCCCCTTGGGACGCGACGGGTCGAGTTGAAACGAGCGGTGCACCACCTCCACCGCCGCGCGGTCCTCGAACCCCGCCAGCGCGCGCTCGAAGCGGCGCTTGCCTACGTAGCACCAGGGACAGACGACATCCGACCAGACGTCGATTCGCACCTGCGTAGTTACCAGCCTGCCTGCCTACCTGCCCACCTGCACAAGTATGGTTCCGTTACTTGCCGAAGCCGATCTCGCGCACCGGCTGCACACCCTCGACGGCCTGGCCGGAGTAGACCTCCATGCCCACCGTGCGCGGCGGAATCGGCTGGCCCTTGGCCCTGGCCTCCGCCACCAGCCGCTCGTAGGCGCGCTCGCCGCTGAGGGCGTTGCCCACCGCCGAGTTGCCCTCGTGGCACGAGTATTCGTACATCTGGTAGTTCGGCTGCGCCGTGATGGTGAACCGCATGGTGAAGGGCGCGGTGTACATCGCCGGATCTTCCACACGAATGCGGTAGTCGATCATCTGCGGATCGATGCGCGTGAACCGCTCGGTGAGCTTCAGGCCCTCGCTGTTCGGGCCCTGGAAGCCGATGCGATCCGTGAAGTTGGTCGTCTCGACCACGAGCGTGTCGCCCTCGAAGTGCCCGCGCGCGCTGCCCATGTACTGCTTGATCGCCGGCCCGACGTTGGCGCGGCCGTCGAGTGGAATCACGCGCGTGTCGTGCACCATCTCGTAGCTGATCACCACCGCGTCGGGGGTTTGCACGATGCGGAGGCCGTTGCCGTAGAGCACGGGAAACACGCCACCGACGCCGCGCGTGATGCAGCGGTCATAGAGCGAGAAATCCTCGAAGCTGTCGAACGGCCGGGTGCCGAAGGTGCCGACGCCGAAGGAGGCCTTCTGCCTGGCGAGGCCGGCCGGCGTCAGCCCCGGGAGGCGGCCGTCGGCCGGCTCGACGACGAACGAGGTGTAGCCGAAGGTGCGGACCCCGAACTCGTTCCGCAGGAACGTTTCCTCGTTCACGGCGCGGTCGCGCGACGCCTCGTCGCCGCCGGCCCGGCGGGCGAACTCCTCGGGCGTGAGCGATTCGCGGCTGGCCTGCGCCGGTGGGCGCGAGGTGGGAATGCCGCGCATGTCGTCGCTGGTCCAGATGCCTTCCAGGTCCGGGTGGCCCCAGGCCAGGCGCGGAGCTTTCCAGTTGGGCTCCTTCACCTTGGCCGCGGTCGTCTCGGCGGGAATCGCCCGCAGTTCCGAGGGCGCCTTGGTGGGCGCTACGAAGCCGCCGCCACCGCGACCGCCCTGCGCCTCCGCGGGTGCGGCCCCGGCAGGGCCGCCCGCGGGCGCCTGCGCGCCGACGAGCGCGACCGAAGCGCCCACACTCACGGCCGACATCAGGACCGACGCCAGGACGCTGTGCCCCGTCACTCTCTTCATCCCGGAATTCTCCCATAACATGTCGCAGATGACCTCCGGCTCTCGACGGATCCTGCTCGTCACCGGCGGCAGCCGCGGGATTGGCGCCGCGACGGTCCGGCTGGCGGCAGCCGGCGGCTACGACGTGTGCGTCAACTACCGCAGCGATGCCGCCGCCGCGGCCCAGGTGGTCGAGGCCGCCACGCTCGCCGGGGCGCGGGCGGTGGCCGTACAAGCCGACGTGGCGGTGGAGGCCGACGTGGGCCGGCTGTTCGCGGCCTGCGACGAGCGCCTGGGCCGGCTCTCGGCCCTCGTCAACAACGCCGCGATCCTCGAAACCCAGGCGCGGCTCGACGCCATGGACGCGGCGCGCATCGGCCGCGTGTTCGCGACCAACGTCACCGGCGCATTCCTGTGCGCGCGCGAAGCCGTGCGCCGGATGTCCACCCGCTACGGCGGCAGCGGCGGTGCCATCGTCAACGTGTCGTCGGGTGCGTCGCGGATGGGATCGCCGGGCGAGTACATCGACTACGCCGCCACCAAGGGCGCCCTCGACACCATGACGATCGGGCTCTCGCGCGAGGTGGCCCTGGAAGGCATCCGCGTGAACGCGGTGCGCGCCGGGCACATCTACACCGGGCTTCACGCCAGCGGCGGCGAGCCCGACCGCGTGGAGCGCGTAAAGTCGCAGGTGCCGATGGGCCGCGGCGGCCAGCCCGAGGAGATCGCGCAGGCCATTCTCTGGCTGCTCTCGGACGACGCCTCCTACACGACGGGCGCATTTCTCGACGTCGCCGGAGGGAAATGACCCCGCCGGCGGGCACCGTGGACACGCCACGGCTCCGCCTGCGGCCGGTGCGCGCGTCCGATGCGGCCGAGACCGCGCGCCTCATGACCCCGGCGGTGAGCCGCTGGCTGGCGACGTGGCCCTCGCCGATCACGGAGGCCGCCGTGGCGGAACGGCTCGCCTGGGCCACGGCCGCCGCGGCCGCCGGCACCGTCCTCTGCTTCGCGATCGAGCGCCGCGACGACGGCGTGATGATGGGGTGGGTAACGGTGATGCGCTCTCAGGGCGACCCGGCCCGCGGCGACTTGGGCTACTGGCTCGGCGAGCCGTTCCACGGGCGCGGCTACATGCGCGAAGCGGCCCGCGCGGCGCTGGACCAGGCGTTCAGCCGCCTCGGGCTCTCGGTCGTGGAAGCGGGGGCTCAGCCCGACAACGGCGCATCGCTGCGGGTCATGCGGGCGCTCGGCATGCGCCCCGTGGGCGCCAGGATGGTGTGGGCATCGGCGCGGAGCTGTGAGGAACTGTGTGAGTACTACGAGATCACCCGCGACGTCCACGAGGCCACGGCCCTCGAGTAGCCGCGCCGCCGGCGGCGACGGCACCGGCGTCTATGTGGCGCTGCTACGGGCCATCAACGTGGGCGGCCGCAGCGTGCAGAAGGACGCGCTGCGCGACGCGTTCGCCCGAGCCGGTGGCCTCGACGCGCGCACGTTCATCCAGAGCGGCAACGTCGTGTTCCGCGCGGCGCCCGGCGAGGTGGACGCCATCGTCGCCGGCGCCTGCCGGCGCCTGGGGCGGGTGCTCGGCGCCGAGCCGGTGCTCATGGTGCGGAGTGCCGCCGAGATCGCGCGGCTGCTGCGGCTGGGCCCGTTCGCGCGGTCGGCCGCTCCCGCGGTAGTGAAGCGCTACATCGTATTTCTCGCTGGCCCGCCGGCCCGCCGGCCGCGGCTGCCGGTTCTGCTGCCGAAAGAGGAACTCGACCTCGTCCACGTGTCGCGGCGGGAGTGCTGGGTGGTAAGCCGGCGCAAGCCGAACGGCTGGTACGGATTTCCCGTCGACTTCGTGGAACGCGCCGTCGGTGTCACCGCCACCGCCCGCAACTGGTCCACGGTGACGAAGCTGGCGGCAGTGCTCGGCGTTCGTGGGGGCCGGCTTCATCCGTCCCTGGGCCGCCTGAAGGCGGCCCCTACGACGGAGCCGACAGAACGAGCGTGACGTTGGTGCCGCCGAAACCGAACGAGTTCGACAGGGCGTGGCGCAGCGGCAGCGACGTCGGATCCAGCACCGGCGGGTAGTCGGCGAGCTCCGGATCGAGCGGGCGTGCGTTGACCGACGGCGCCACCCACCCGCCCTTGAGCATCAGCAGCGTGAAGATCGCCTCCATCGCTCCCGCCGCCGACACCGTATGGCCCGTATAGCCCTTGGTAGACGAATAGGGCACGTGCTTGTCGCCGAAGACGGCCCGGATGGCGCGCACCTCGGCCACGTCGCCCGCCGGCGTAGAGGTGCCGTGGGTGTTGATGTAGTCCACGTCGGCCGGGGTGAGGCCGGCGTGCCCGAGCGCCATCTCAATGGAGCGCCGGGCGCCGTCCGAGGAGGGAGCCACCATGTCGCCTTCGCCGTCGCTGGACATCCCCCATCCCCGCAGGCTGCCCAGGATCGTCGCGCCGCGCGCCTCGGCGGCCGCGCGCGTCTCCAGCACCACGATGCCGGCGCCTTCCGAGAAGATGAAGCCGGCGCGGTCGGCGGCGTAGGGCCGCGAGGCGCGCTCGGGGCGCTCGTTGTCCTCCGAGTTGTAGGCGCGCATCGAATCGAATCCGGCATGGAAGTGCGGATCGCACTCCTCGCAGCCGCCGGCAATCGCCGCCTCGGCGTGCCCCGACTCGATGAGCATCGCCGCCAGCAGGATGTTGTAGGCGCCGCCGGCGCAGGCGGCGCTGGTCGTGAACGACGGCCCCGTCGTCTGCAGCACGTTCACGAGATTGGCCGATGCGGTCGAGGCCATCATCCGCGGGACCACCGTCGGCAGCACGCGCCGGCTGTTGCCGTTGGTCTGCAGCTTCTCCTGGATGTCGACGTGCGTGCCGACGTCGCCCGCGCCAGAGCCCACCACCACGGCGAGATCACGGCGCTCCAGCCTCGACTGCGCGAGGGCGCGCCGCGCGGCACCAAGCGCCAGCCGCGCCTGGCGGCCGAGGAAGCGGCCCTGCGACTTGTTGACGCCGAGGTCGGCATCGGTGAGTGAGCCTGAATACTGTCCCGCGATCTGACAGCGGCTGTGGATCGCCACGCCGGGCGGGTAGAGTGTGAACGGCGTGTTGCGTCCCTCCCGCAGCATGGCTTCGATGGCGGCGAGATCGTCGCCGAAGTGACAAAGCACGCCGGCACCGGTGACGACCACGTCCCGGTCGCGGCTGCGCGAACCCCAATCCCTCATCTCGTCTGTGCGGCTCCCCCCGGGTAGGATAAACCAATGCCCCAACGCATCGGGGAGTCCGGCGCCAGCGAGGCAGAGGGGCTGTGCGCGACGTGCCGCCGCGCGCGCCGCATTACCAGCGATCGCGGATCGATCTTCGTGCTCTGTACTTACTCGACGGTTGATCCCACGTTTCCGAAGTATCCCCGCCTGCCTGTGATCGCCTGCCGGGCGTTCGACGAGCGCGCCGAGGGCGGGCGCTGAAGACGAGCAGCCTGGTAGACGCCGTCCCATGAGGCGGGTCTAACGAGCCGCGGCCGGGACACCAGGTGCAGCGCAAGCGGTCCGGCTCCGATAGCTTGCTCGTCCGATGTGCGGGCGCTGGAGAGAAGACGAGTGCACCTGAATGCAGAACCGGCCGCAGCGTTGTCGCCGTTTCTCACCTACGAGCCCTTCTACGACCTGACCGAAAAACCGTTCAGCCTGGCGTCGGACCCGGCCTTCTTCTACAAGAGCGCGGCGCATCGCACCGCGTTCGACGCGCTCGGCGCCGGTATCCGCCGCCGCGAAGGGCTCATCGTGCTGTCGGGCGAAATCGGTACCGGCAAGACGACGCTGTGCCGCGCCGTGCTGTCGCAGCTCGATCGCAAGACCTTCAGCACTTTCGTCCCGGATCCGTTCGTCACGCGCGAAGACCTGCTCAAGATGCTCCTCATCGGGTTCGGCGTCGCGTCGGTGGCCGACGTCAACGGCGGACGCCTCCAGGCGGCCTCGCGCCAGGATCTCAGCTACCCGCTGTACGAGTTCCTCGACTCGCTGGTTCCGTTGCAGGCCTTCGCGGTACTGGTCATCGACGAAGCCCAGAACCTGTCGCTCGGGGTGATGGAGGAAATCCGTATCCTCGCCGAGCTCGAGAAGCGCGAGAAGCTGCTGCAGGTGGTGCTGGTCGGTCAGCCCGAGCTGCGCGACCACTTGCGGCTGCCGCAGATGCGGCAGGTGGAGCAACGGGTGACCGTGCGGTGCGAGCTGTCGCCGCTCGCGTTCGGCGACGTCATCGAATACGTCAACCACCGCCTTGCCGTCGCCGCGGCCCGGGCCGGCGGCGTGGCCTTCACGGGCGGGGCGCTCGAGGCCGTGTGTCTCGCCTCGCGCGGGGTCCCCCGCCTCATCAATCTGGTCTGCGACCGCGCCCTGCAGCGCGGCTTCGACGCGCGGCTGAAGACCATCGATCGCGAAACGGTCACAGCGGCCGTGCGCGACCTGGGTCTGGGCGAACCACGGATGACGGCCGAGGCGACTCCGGCGGTCGACGTGCTGCCGTTGCCCTTCGACGACAGGACGGACACGGACACGACGCCCCTGCTGGAGGGCGTGGCCGAGTTCCGGACCGAGCCACCGCCGGACGTCAAGGTGACGCCGCCTGTCGCCCCCGAGGCCGCCACGGGCATGGCGGCTTTCGAGCCGGAAGTGGCCCGCCCGCCCGCGGCCGCCGCCCCGAATCCCCTCGCGGAGTTCGACAGCGAGCCCGAAGGTCCGGCCAGCGTCCCCCAACCCGTCCGCGCCGCACCCGAGCCGGCATCGCGTGGCCTGTTCTGGACCCTGGCGCGTGCGTTCGGCCTGACGACGGCCGCGCTCGGGATTGCCATCGGCGCCGGCGTGCTCGACACCCGCGCAGCCGTCGATCGGCTGGCGCCCAATACCCCGGCCCCGCCGCCGGCATCACCCGATCGCGGGGCGGTCTCCGCCGCGTCGGCCGCGCCGGTCACCGACGCGCTGTCGGCGGCGCTCGCCGACGGCCGGGCACACGAGCCCGACGCCTACTCCGTGGTCGTCGCGACGTTCCACGAGCGGCCGGCCGCCAATAGCGTCGTCGCCGAGCTCACCGGCGCCGGATACCGTGCCCACTGGGCCGAAGTCCGCAGCGACGCCGACGCACAGCAGCAGGTGTTCGTGACCGGCTATGGGACGCTCGAGGAGGCGCTCGGCGCGGTCACGCGGCTGCGGCAGCGTCCGGCCGCCGCGGCGGCGCGGCTGTTCCAGGTGCCGGGCGCGAGCCGCTCCGCCGTCGCCACGGACTCGAGCCCGCGCTGAACGCGCACAACGCCGGCTAGCGCGCGCTCGACGCCGACGGGTTGCGCAGCAGGTCCTGCAGCACCTCGTCGTAGTACGGCTTGTCCTTCAGGCTGGCCCGCGACGCGGGGAAATACGAGATCGCCACCGTCACGCTGTTGTCGAGGATGCGGATCACCGACACCGAACAGCGTTCGCTGCGGCTCAGGCGGGTGTTGTCGATCATCGGGAACCCGAACGGTCCCACCCAGAACTGCGCTTCGGTCTCGATGTTGGCGCGCTCTACGCCCGAGTCCTGCAGCCGCTCGCACGCCTCGCGCGCGAGCGGCTTCGACACCGCCAACGCCAGCTCCACTTCGCGTCGATCGGCGGCGAAGTCGAGGAACTCCACGCGGAACTGCCGGTAGTGGCTGACCGGCTCGGTGGCGGCCGAGACGAAATCCCTGGACGCAAACGACAGGCAGAGCGTGGCGCCGCCCCGCTGCTCGCCGGGCTTCAGATCGATGAGGGACTTGCCCAAGGACCAGGCACCCGCGCCCGACTTGGTGACGTCGAGCTCGCCGCGCTCCACCCTCCCGCTCTCGGAGATGGCCGCCAGCTGCCGCTCTTTCACCTCTTCGGCGACGCGCTCGAGCCGCCATAGCAGGCTCCGGTCTTTCGGCTCCTCTCCAGCGTCCTTCGAGCGAGCCTGCAGCTGGCGCTGCACGTGCTTGAACAAAGGCCCGAGGTCGAGCGACTCGTGGAAGTTGTACGCCAGCAGCTCGAGGTTCAACACCTCCGCCTCGGGGTCGGTCTTGTCGCCGGTCGTTTTCGCCACGAAGGTATCGAGGATCGAGCGGAACATGTCCTTGCGCAGCGCCGAATCGGCTTCTTCGCGCCGGCCCATCATGTCGGCGTAGAGCCGCAGGTTGCTGTCGCGGGTCTGGCTGCTGCTGATGGACGAGTTGAGCAGGTAGCCGACGACCAGGGTCACGAGCGGCATCGCAACCACCTGCGAGATTTCGATCCAGGTACGGCCCTTCTTCTCGGGGTCGGCCATCGCCTACTGCCGCCGCAGCTCGAAGCCGCTGGCGCCTTTCACCACCTCGAAGGAGTAGCGCGTAGCGCTCGACGCCGACGTCACATCGGCGCTGGCGGTGCCGAAGGCACCGGCCACGGTGAACGTACATCGCCCCTCGGGCGTGGTGATCCGGTAAGAGCCGTCGTCGAGGGTGGCGCCCATCACCGTCTCCCCGCCGCAGGCGATCGTGATGGCCGCACCCTTGAGGCCGGCGCCGTTGAAAAAGATCGATCCGTAGATCGCGCCGGCGTCCAGCCGCGACGGCACGAACAGAGCCGCCGCCGCCAGCGAGATCGCTCCCCATGTCTTCATGAGTCCCCTCCGCACCCGCTGAGGGTAGCGTACTGGGGCCGCCTACGACCGGCCGCAGCTCCGGCCGATGGCGGCACGCAGGCGATCGCGCGCGCCCGTGTCGACGGCGCGCAACCGGTAGTTCTGCTGTGCGGCGGTCACCTCGAGCAGACGCTGCTCGCGGTCGGCAATCATCGTCGCGGTCGTGACACGGCGCACCGCCGCGCACGAGACGTCGAAAGCGGTGCGCCCGCCGGGGCCCTGAAAGCGCAGACCGTCGTCCGATACCTCGAGCCGGCCCGTCTGATCGCGGAATACGCCGTATACGAGCGCCACCTCGAACGAGGCTGCGCGCGTTTCCGGGACGGGCTCCGGCTGCGTGTGCGCACGCTCGACGGCCGCTGCCGGCGCGGACGTGGCGGGAACGTCGGCGGGCGCATTGCTCGACTCAACCGTTCCTTCGGCGTCAGGCCGCGTGACATGCGTCGGGCGGGCTTCACCGTGCGGCAGGCGGACCGAAGCCGCGGCGCGCCGCCGCCACTCCGGGGCCCGTCCGGCGCGGGCCGTGCCTTCAGCCGATGGTTCGGCCGAAACCAACGGGGCGGGGTCCGGCGGAGGTGTGCGGTACGCGGCAACGGACGCGGCAGGAGTAGCAGGAATCATCGCAGCGGTGGGAACTCCGCTCCCGGACGGCCACACGAGGATCGCAACGGCGCTTGCGATCATCGCCACGCCCACCGCGCCGGCAACGGCCACAGTCGCCCGGGGTCTGGGAAACCGGGACGGTTGGCGCGTTCGCGGCGCGCGCGCCGGCACGCGCGGTTGCGCGACGCCGACGAGGGCCGCGACGGCGACGCGGAACTGCGGCCAGGCGTCGTTGCCCACCAAGTCGTCCCACTGATCGATGACCGCGGCCTGGGTGCGGCGGAACTCGAGCGGGATGCGCGCGCTGTCCGCCAGGATCGGGACCAGGATGCGTCGCGCCGCGGCCTCGGCGGCCTCGGTCTTCACCCACTCCGACCGGACCGAGGCCTCGGACCAGATCACGACGACGCAGCTCGCCTGTGAAAGCGCCTCCTCGATCACCTCGTCGAACGATCGACCGGGCGGAATCTCGCGGTCCCACCACACCGACCACCCGGTCTGATGGAGTGCCGCCGCCAGCGTTTCGGCGCGGGGGCGGTCGGCACGGGCGTAGCTGATGAAGATGTCCGCCATGGCAGCCGTTTCGCCGGCGGCTAATCCATGGCCTTCCGGAGATCGCTGATGAGACGATCGGCGACCTTGCGCGGACCTCCGCGCTTCATCGAGCCGAAGAACAGGCTGCGATCGCCGGCCTCACTCGACCAGAGCACCGAGGTGCCGGTTTTGTCGAGAAGCGAGATCGAGCCGGTGGCGGTGTCGTGCAGGCCGAAATACCGGCCGGTGACCGTCGCGCGGGTCCCGTTCTGATGTTCGCTGACCCCGGCGAGAATCGCGTCCGCGGCTTCGGGCTTGAGCACCACGGTGATGGCACCCTGGAACTTCTTCTGGATCTCGGCGCGGATGTACTGGTCGAGATCGTTGTCCATCTTGTCCACGTAGATGCGGCGGATCGACCGCAGCGACGTGGCGCCACCTTCCTGTGCCGCGGCCGGCGGCGCGAGGACGGCGGCGAGAGCGAGGATGCACGTGCTCAGGGCACTGACTCTCCGGTACTGCATGGCTGCCTCCACCTGAACTAACGTCAAGGCAGGGGCGAGCGCACAAAGGCGGTCTGAAGACCGCCCTCTGCATCCGAAGAACGGTCAGTTGAACGAGATTTCCGTGGAGTTCGGGCCCGACCCGCACGAATTCCGCGCGTACACGCGTGCGTAGAATGGGCCGACCCCGACGCCCGTCCAGCTGTAGGTGGTCTGAGTGGTGTTGGTGTTGATCAGGTTGGACTGGCCCGAGGCGTTCCCGATCTGAATGAAGTAGTCCTGCGCGCCGCTCACGGCATTCCACGTGAAGGCCCGTGTGCCGTCGGTCGCCGCCACCCGCAAGTCACCGGGCGCCGCGGGCACGCACGACTGGTTGGTTGGAGATGGCCCCGGTGCGCTCGTCGTGGGCGTGGGTGACGTCGGGGTGCTGCTGCCGCCCTCGCTTCCGCTGCACGCGCTTCCCAGCACGGCAACCGCCAGAGCCAACCCGAATCCAGAGCGCATCATCGGCACATCCCCCTGCTGATGACCGACGCAAGCCACGTGCCCGTCCCGGGGGGTGCAGCCGTGTGCCTGGATGGGGTGAAGTGCCGGTGCACTCGGGCCCGCACTCGTCGCGCGCTTACAGGATTCGCCGGCTGGCTGCGCCGGCGGTAGACCCGCTTCAGTGCGCGCCGCTGGCCCTCACGGCTACTTCGGCGCGAGGCGCAGGGGCTTCAGCCCTTCGAGACAGATCTCCTCGATGAGATCGGTGTCCACGATGATCGACTGCTGGAGCTGTACGGTCCAGGGCCGGGTGTAGGCCTTCGGGTCGTTCACCGTGAAGTCGATGTTCAGCGTGCCGTAGTTCGGGCGCGTGAGGCGTTCGGTGATCGTCGCGGCGTCGCTCAACGGCGTTCCGGACATATCGAGCCACAACCCATCACGGAAGCCGTTGCTCTCGACGACCAGCGTGTCGCCTTCCCAGCGGCCGGTCGAGTAGCCGTGCCACGACGGCTGCGGATCCACCGGCAGCGGCCGTCCGTCGGTGAAGATCTGGCGGAAGCTGGCGTTGAACTCGGTCAGCAGCGCGAGAAAGTGCGGCGTCTGGATGATCTTCTGGTAGTGCGGCAGCGTGTAGGCGCGCGGCGGGTTCGACGGCAGGCACTGGGCGTGCGGGTCGTCGGCCGAGTTGGCGGCGGATCGCTGCTTGCGCAGCGCCGCGGCCCACTCCTGGAACGGCAAGGGCTCCTTCGCGCCGGCATCGATGCGGTAGGCCCACGCCGAGAGCGGGATCTTCTCCTGGCAGTCGTCGCCGTCGCGGATGAGCGGCGGGCACGGCTGATGGTTGGCCGCCAGCCATATGCCCGAGAGATCCGGTTTGCCGACCGCAGTGCGGGGCGTGGGCGCGTTCACGTCCACCGCGCCCGTCGCGGTGCGGGGCACGCCTGGCGTTGGGTACTTGAACCACTGCGCCGTCGCGCGCGGCGCCAGGGCGCCGGCACACACCAGGGCCAGGAGCGCGGCGATGATGTTGCGGCGCATCCTAGGCGCGGAGCAGATCCGCCTGCCAGTCACGGATCATGCGTTTGATGGCCTTGCGGTCATCGAGCTTGTCGGCGAGCACCTTCTCCGCCAGCACGGGCAGCTCGCCGTCGCTGGCAAACCGCAGGCTGCACAACTGGTTGATGGTGAACTCGTCGAGCCGCAGCGCGAGCGCGGGCACGAGCCGCAGCAGGCGCAGGCGCATCTCCAGCCTGATGACGCGGTCCTGCACCCGCAGTGCGAACAGGCGCGCCCAGAAAAAGACCATCAGCAGGGCCACGACCAATAGCAGCGACATCAGCGCGTCGAGCGAGAATGCCGTCACCGCGATGTAGAGGCGATAGAAGAAATAGACGGCGATGAGGCCGAACGTGAAGTAGTGGTAGGCCGGCACCACCTTCGCGTGATTTTCGAACGTCTGTTGCTGCGCCATTTCCCCTCCTCGCCGGCCTCGCGCCAGCCGCGCGATCATCGCACAGCGCCTGCTCGACGTAACCGCGGCTCTTCGGACCCGCCCCAATTGAATGGCTTCTGCCAGGTCGCGGATGTTCAAACCCGCCTCGGTGAATTGCGTTCCCGCCCGGCCAGCCTTGATCTACGCTACCGCACACTGGGAGGAGCCGCCATGAAGACCGCCGCCAGATGCGTTCTGTTCGCCGCCCTGCTCGCCGGCCCGCTCGTCGCGGCGGGCACCACCGCCAAGCCCGAAGACGTGGGCCTTTCGTCGGAACGGCTGCAGCGCATCACCCAGATGATCGAGCGCCGCATCGCCGCCGGCGACATCGCCGGCGCCGTGACGGTGGTGGCGCGCCGCGGGAAGGTGGCTCACCTCGCCGCCCAGGGCGTAATCGACCTCGAGACGAAGCAGCCGATGACGCCCGCCGCGATGTTCCGCATCGCGTCGATGACCAAGCCGATCATCGGCGTGTCGATCATGATGCTCGTCGAGGAGAACAAGCTGCGGCTGAACGATCCGCTGGCGCGCCACATTCCCGAATTCGCCAATATGAAAGTGGCGATGGCGCGGCCGGCGACCGGCGGCAGCGAGGGTCCGGGGTTCTACACCGTGCCGGCGCAGCGGCCGATCACCATCAAGGACCTGCTCACGCACGTGTCGGGGCTCGGCAGCGGCCCGATGGGCAACAGCGACATCGAGAGGGTGGCGCGCAAGGACGGCGAGACACTCGCCCAGTACATCCCCCGCCTGGGCGGCACCGCGCTGGAGTTCCAGCCGGGGGCGCGCTGGACCTACAGTCCCGGCGCCGGCTTCGAAACCCTCGGCCGCATCATCGAGATCGCATCGGGCATGCCGCTCGACCGCTTCGTCCAGGCACGCATCTTCGACCCGCTCGGCATGCGTGACATCACGTTCTGGCCGACCGACGCGCAGCGGCCGCGGGTGGCGACAGTGTATGGCCGCTCGCCCACCGGCCTGATCAAGCAGACGATGGCCAACGACACGATGTCGCGCAACGTCTACTTCCGCGGGTCGGGCGGCTTGTACAGCACCGCCGAGGGCTATGTGCCGTTCGGCCTGATGCTGGCCAATGGCGGCGAGTTGAACGGCAAGCGGCTTCTGAGCCGCAAGTCGGTGGAGATGCTGAGCGCGGTCCATGTCGCCGACACCCTCCCGGGCCGTCCGGCGGGCGAAGGCTATGGCCTGAGCGTCCGCGTAGTCACCAACCACGCCGTCCGCGGCACGCTATTGTCCGATGGCACCTATGGGTGGTCCGGCGCGCAGGGTACTCATTTCTTCGTGGACCCGAAGGAGCAATTGGTCGGGATTTACATGGTCCAGACGCCGAACAACGACATACGAGACGCGTTCGAGGATCTGGTGGCGCAGTCCATCGCCGATTAGAACCGGGTGATTAGAACCCGTTCTAATTCTTTATTGATGAGCCGTAAAGCGCTTGACAGTAACGTAAGGATTGAATGAGCCTAGCTGCTGCCTTGTCATTGAGGCCCTTGCAGGAGTAATCGTGGCCATAGACGTTCGTTCAAGTCTCAAACGTGCTCTGAAATCCCTTCATTCCGACCGCGCTCGCATCGACCGGCAGATTACTGCCATCACCACCGCGCTCGGCGAACTCGGCGGCGCGGCCGGGCGTGTGGCCGGTGCGGCCGCCAAGAAAGCCAGGCGCGCGCGCAATATGTCGGCCGCACAGAAGAAAGCGGTCAGCGTGAGAATGAAGGCCTACTGGGCCAAGCGTCGCGCCGGGAAGTAGCCCGGCGCTTTCAGACTTTCCGTGGGCGGCTGCGCTTGCCGCCCACTCCCCCGAGCACCAGGAATCGCCGCGAGAGGCGGCTACTCGGCCGGGGTGACATCGAACGTTCCGATTCGATCGAGCTCGCGCTGGAGCGAGAAGTTATCGAGCGCCTCCAGGCGCAGGTTGACGAAGATCGAAATGCGCGCATTCAGCTCCTGAAACGCCCTCGAGAACGCGCGGATCCGGTCCACGTCCGACGTGCGCACGGCGGCCGGATCGGCGATGCCCCAGTGCGCCCTGATCGGCTGGCCCGGCCAGACCGGGCACACTTCCTCGGCCGCACGGTCGCAGACGGTAAACACGAAATGAAGCTCGGGCGCTTCCAGCTCGGAGAACTCACTCCAGCTCTTGCTGCGCAGCCCTTCGGTGCGGAGGCCGTTGCGCCGGAGGACGTCCAGCGCCAGTGGATTGACCTCGCCGACCGGAAAGCGGCCAGCGCTGTAGGCCTTGAAGCGGCCCCTTCCTAGATGGTTGAGCAACGCCTCCGCGATGATGCTGCGCGCCGAGTTACCAGTGCAGAGGAACAGCACGTTGTATCGACTGGCCATCGTGACACTCCCGAGCCGGGTCAAATGACAAATGGCGCGACGGGGCCTGAGCCCGTCGCGCCACTCCCTGGCTTTCCCCGTCTGGTCTAAAAATTCAGACGAAGCGCGAACTGCGCCTGGCGGGGCGTACCGAGCCCCACTGTGCGGCCCACGGTGCTCGTGAACCGGCCGAACGTGCCCGCGGCGGCCGCCGTGTAGGGCTGTCCCGGCTGCACACGGTTCGCTTCGCTGAGCGCGGCCGTCGGGATGGCCTGCGGCAGCGTGCCCACAGGGTTCGAGAAGTTCACGGTGTTGAACAGATTGAACACCTCGGCCCGGAATTCGATGTTGGTCGACCCGCCAAGGGCGAAGTGCTTCGAGACCACGAGGTCGACCTGCTTGAAGCTCGGCCCGTGAATCGAGTTGCGCTCCAGGTTGCCGAACGTGCCCGGCAGCGGGGTCGCGAATGCGGCCGGGTTGAGGAACAGGAGGCCGCCGTCCTCGATGAACGGATCGACACCCGGCACCAGGTCGGGACGGCGCACGTTGCGCGACGCGCCGCCGCGCGGCGTATTGATGAGGGCCACGCGGTCCGCAGCCGGGTTGGCGAAGATGTTCCCTGCCGCGTCGCTATAGACCACATCGGGCCGCACGATCTGCACCGGCACTGGCAGGCCGCTGCGCGCGTTCACGATGCCACCCACTTCCCACCCGCCGAGCAGCGAGTCCGCCACAGGGCTCATATCAGTGCCCCACGCCCGGCCACGGCCAAACGGGATCTCGTACAGCACGCTCAAATTGAAAGTGTGCCGCACGTCGAAGTTGTTGTACCCGTTGTCATAGTCGAACTCGTCGATCGCCCGCGCGTTGTTGGCCGCCGTAAGCGCCTCGTTCGAACCCGCCGTGTTGCCGCGGCTGCGTCCGAAGCTGTACTGGACGTTCGTGGACAGACCTTTGGAGGCGCGTTTGTTGAGCGAGAGCTGAATCGCGTTGTAGTTGTCGTGGCCGCCCGACGTCTTGTAGTCCACCTCAGCGTAGGGGTTCTGCACGCCGGTGATGTTGCCCGCGGCGTCGCGGATCGGAATCGAGAACTCACGGAGGACAATCGCGGCGTTGGCCGGATTGGAATTGGTAATCACCTGCGTGATGTTGTTCGCGACGCTGCGGAGGAACAGGTTGTGGCCCTGGCTGCCGACATACGCGGCGGTCACGGACATGCTGCCCGCCAGTTGCTGCTGCACGGATGCGGTGTACTGATAGATGCGCTCCGGAATCGTGTACTCGTTGGCGTAGGCGCGCGGCTGATACGACCTGGTGTTGGGGCTGTTGATGAAGGCCGCGGTCAGCACTTCGGGCACCACCGGGAACGCCGAGTTGCTCAGCGTCGAACTGACACGGTCGCTCTCGATCGGCTGAATCTGATCCTCGGTCTGGCCAGGACCCACGAACAGCCCGAAGCCGGTCCGGAACACGGTCTTGCCCGGCGCGTAGGTGAACGCGACACGGGGGTTGAAGTTGTTCTTCCGCGACTGGTAGGGCGCCGTGGTATTCGGATCGATTACCCCGGTGTCGATGTTGAACTTCACCTGAAGATCGTCCTCTTCGGTCAGCGGCGTGTAGTACTCGTAGCGCAAGCCGTAGTTCAACGTCGCCTTGGAGCCGAGATGCCATTCATCCTGGGCGTAGCCGATGAAGTATTCCTGCTTGACCTGACGCGCTCCAGTGGCGCCGTTGTTGAACACGCTCGGCGCGCTCACGTCGCCGAGATACTGGACCGTGGTCGCCTGGTTGGCGAGGAACGAGGTGACGTTGGCAAACGAGTAGGTGGTGCCACCGAGCCGATCGGTCTCCATACGGATGGCACGGAATTCCCCGCCGACTTTCGTCAAGTGCGACCCGCGCACCGAGCTGTACGCATCGATGATGGACATAGTGTACGGGTCGTACGGCTGGCCGCGTCCGTTGGTCGCGCTGTTGGCGCGCACCAGACCGCCCGGCACTGCCAGACCGGAGCTGTTGCCCTGTCCGGCGATGCCGGTGTTGGCCACCGACCCGCTCAGGTTCAAGGTGAGCGTGCCGAAGTCGACGCCATTGACGACCGGCGCAATGCCGTTGATGCGCGTCGGCGCCGCGTTGTAGCCCAACTTGAACTCGTTGGTTGACGAGTCCGAGAGGACGCCCTGCAGATTGAACACCGCGTTGCTCGGGTCGGCCGTGATCTTCACCACCCGCCCAGTCACGCCTTCGGGCTGGTTGTTCGTCCCCTGGTCATGGAAGGCCCGCACGTACATCGACCACCGGTTGCTCATCCTCAGATCGAACCGGCCGCTGAATGCGTGCTCGCGCACTTCCTGCAACCCCTGGAGCTGCGCGATGTCGAAGTCGGGATTGGCCGACGCCCCGGGAAGAATGACGGCATTCGGAGCGAGAAACCCGGGCCGCAAGTTCGCAATGACCGGCACGGCACGCGACCACGCCGCGTCGCTGGGGACGCCCTCGACGAAGTTCACGCCAGCGTCGAGCTTGTAGCCCTCGTAGCTGCCGAAGAAGAACGCCTTGTTCTTCATCAG
>Ga0207659_10000264_pt1 | contig 32044 bp, 35 predicted proteins | sample KBSM43metaG_FD_184330 | JGI IMG/M metagenome (GOLD analysis project Ga0207659, IMG submission 184330) | Miscanthus rhizosphere microbial communities from Kellogg Biological Station, Michigan, USA - KBS M4-3 metaG (SPAdes) (version 2) | ecosystem: Host-associated > Plants > Roots > Rhizosphere >...
GGATTGGTGGTGCCGCGGCCGTCGCGGTGGACATAGGTCTTCGAATGATAGACAGCGGAAACTGGGGGCTGGGGACTGGGGGCTGGGGACTGGAGACTCGGGACTGGGGACTCGGGACTGGGGACTCGGGACTGGGGACTGGGGACTGGGGACTGGGAGCTTGCTACTGCTAGAATCGGAAGATGCGATCACGTTTGGCGGCGGCTGCCCTCGTTGCATCGCTCTGCGCGGCCGCGTGCGGTGGTATCGTCGACCCGTCGAAGAATCAGACGGAGACGTTTTCAGGGACGATTCCGGTTCAGGGCACCAGTCCCTGCTGCGGGTTCTCGACCTCGAAGCAGGGCGAATTCACAATCAAAGTGACCTCTTTAGCGCCGACCGGCGGCGCATTCTTCGGCACCATCCTCGCTTACGCCGCGAGCGATGGCAGTTGTAACGGTTCGCTGCAGCCGATTCAGCAGAACGCGTTCGGCACCGCGAATACGGCTGCCTTGACCGGTCTGATTTACCCGGGTAAGTACTGCGTCTTCCTGTTCGACATCGGCTCGTTCACGGTTGCGCAGACTTACACGCTCACCGTTTCGCATCCGTAATTGTCCTCCCTCGACGCGAAGATCGACGCGCTGTACCACGCCCCGCTTGGCGAGTTCGTCGCGGCTCGCACTGCGCTGGCCAAAACGCTCAGCGGCGACGATGCAACGCGTGTGAAAGCGTTGATCAAGCCGACCGTGGTCCCATGGGCCGTCAACCAGGTCTACTGGCGGGCGCGCGCGGTTTATGATCGGTTGATCAGGAGCGGTGAAAAACTGCGCGAGGCGCAAGTCGCGGCGCTCGGCGGCAAGAACGCCGATATTCGCGCAGCGACCGATGCGCACCGGAAGGCGATCGCCGAGGCAGTGCAGCAGGCCGAAAAGATCGCCGCAGCCGACGGCGCCCGTCCGGCTGCCGACGCCCTGCTGCGCACGTTCGAGGCGGTTTCACTGGCGTCCGAACCGCTCGAGGCGCCCGGCCGGCTGACCAGGCCGCTGCAACCGGCAGGCTTCGAGGCGCTGGCGGGTGTCAGGGTGGCGCCGCAGATCATCAAAAAAGTCGAAGCCAAGCGCGAAGAGCAAGAACGGAACAAGCCGACGGCCGCCGCGATCAGGAAAGCGGAGGCCTCGCGGACGAAGCACGAGGCCGAGATCAAGAAGGCCGAAGCGGCGCTCGAGCGGGCCCGCCGCAAGATGGCCGAAGCCGCAGCGGTGCTGAAGACGAAGAAGGAAAGGTAGCGATGTATACGACCGCCCTGATCGTTCACAACTGGATTCGCTGGGTCGCGCTGATTGCGGCAATTGGCGCCGCCTTCGCCGCACTGCGCAAGCAGGATGGCGCCGCCGAACGATGGGGGTTGATCGCCATGACGACCCTCGACCTCCAGATGCTGCTGGGCCTGCTCCTTTACCTGGCGCTGAGCCCGAACACCGCGGCGATCATGAACAACTTCGCCGGCGCGATGAAGGATCCCACGGCCCGGTTCTGGGCCGTCGAACACGTCGCGTCGATGTTCCTGGCGGTGATCATCGCGCACGTCGGCCGGGTCCTGGCGCGAAAGGCCACCTCGCCCGAAGCGAAACGCAAGCGAACGTTGATCTGCTTCGCGATTGCAGCGTTGTTCATGATCATCGGGATGCCCTGGCCGGGACGGCCGGGCGGACGGCCGCTGCTGCGGATATCGTAAATAACGAAATTAGGAATTAGGAATTTCTTAATTTCTATTTCCGCGATTCGCCGTACCTCGCGCCGCGCAGAATATCCTCGAGTGCGTAGTTGCCTTCGTGGCAGGCGTACTCGAAGATGCGGCTGTCGGTTCGGAGCATCGGCATGCGGGCGGTCCACGGCCGGGTGAACGCCGATGGATTGTCGACGGTGAATTCGTAAATCAACGTCCTGGCATCGGCGCGGCGAAAGCGTTCGGTCAGACGCAGTCGATCGTCAGAGCCGCGAAATCCGAGCTTACCGTTGAAATTCGTTGTCTCAACGACCAGCGTGTCGCCTTCCCACCGGCCGCGCGAATAGCCGCTCCACGAGCGAACCGATTCTGGCGGCGGCGGCCGACCGTCGAGCGGGATGACCCGCGCGTCGTGAATCATTTCCGTGAAAATCACGACGTGGTCGTGGAACTGCAGAATCTTGACGAAATTGTTGTAAGGCCCGACCTGAATCGGCGGTCCGGCGTTGAACGCCAGGCAGCGTTCCTGCAACGAGCGGTTCTCCGGGCCGTCGGCTGGATGCTCGCGCGCATCCGCATCGCGCGCGTCGGCGCGGCCTCGCGCCTCGGCGGTCAGCTCCGGAACCCGGCCATCGGGCGGATCGACGACGAATGAAGTGATTCGTTTGCCGTCAACCCTCGCCAGCTCGGTGCCACGCTCGAACCAGTAGTCGTTGACGGCGCGGCCGACGTCGACCGCGGCGCCGCCGTCCCGCCGATCGCGGTTGCCGCGTTCCAGCTGTTGTCTCGCCCACTCCGCAGCTTCGGTTTCGCTCACCTGCGCCTTGCCGGCAAATTCCGCCGGCCGCTCGAGTGGTGTCAGCGTCGCGAAACTCCAGACGCCTTCGAGATCAGGTCGAGACCCAACAGCTTGTGCCGCGACAGCCAGTACCAGGACCGCCCAACGCATGTGGATATAATAGCCATCAGCCCGTGTCCCTGCTGCCGTTCTGCGAGTGGCTCGCCAGCACGAAATACAGTGTGGCGTTGCACGAGTCGCTCTACATGTATCCGGTCGTCGAGTCGGTTCACGTCCTGACGTTGTGCCTGTTCGTCGGCATGTCGGTGATGCTCGACCTGCGGCTGCTCGGCATCACCTTGCGCCGCGTCAGCGTGCAGGAGGTGACCGACCGCCTGCTGCCATGGATGGTCGCCGGCTTCATCGTGATGTTCGTCACCGGCATCCTGCTGTTTTATGCGATCCCGGTGCGTTCGTATCAGAACGTCTTTTTCCGTCTGAAGCTGATCGCGCTCGTCCTGGCGGGGCTGAACGCCTGGATCTTCCACGTCGGCATCCACCAGAACGTGCACCAATGGGGCGCCGACGTCCGGACGCCGCCGCGGGCGCGCTTTGCCGGCGCAGCGTCGCTGTTCCTGTGGGCGCTGGTCATCGTCTGCGGACGGATGATTGCTTACAACTGGTTTGACTGCGACATGCATCCCGGACCGGTCATGCAGGTACTGACCGGTTGTCCGGGGAAAGACCTGCCGAAGTAATGGTTTCCGATTTCTTTCTCTGGGTCGACGCCACCCGCGCGCATCAAGTGATCAGTTCGTCCACCTGGATGTTCGCCGTAATCGAATCGATTCACCTGCTCGCGCTATCGGTGATCGGCGGCGCGGTGTTGATGCTCGACTTGCGGTTCCTCGGCGTCGGACTGCGCCGGCAGTCGATCCCTGATGTCGCGCGCGACGCCCAGCCCTGGCTGGTCTCGAGCTGGGTGGTAATGATCGTCACCGGCATCGCGCTGTTCGTCTCGGAGCCGACCAAGCTCTATTACAGCGCGCCGTTCTGGTGGAAGATGACGTTCCTGCTACTGGCGACGCTGTTCGCCTTTACGGTGCGGCGCAAGGTGGCGCAAGCCGACGAGGCGCACGTCCGGCCGCTGACCTACAAGCTGGTTGCGCTGGTGTCGTTGGCGTTGTGGTTCTGTGTCGGCGCCAGTGGACGCTGGATCGGTTTTTCCGGCTAGAGCGACGTTCAAAAGAAGAAACCGCAGAGAACGCCGAGGTCGCAGAGATCAACAAACTCTCTGTCTGCGTACTCAGCGCGCGCTGCGGTTTTTTCTGAGTTCTTAGTTCTCAGTTCTTAGTTCTCAGTTCTTAGTTGTCAGTTCTTAGTTGTCAGTTCTCAGTTCTCAGTTCTCAGTTCTACAGTCCGCCGCGCCCGCGTCCTCTGCCCTCGGTCGGGTCCGCGCCGTCAATCGGCGCACCGGTGCCTGACGAACCGAGGAACAGCTTCTTGCCGTCGGGATACGTGATGTTGCGGCCGTTGGCGCGGTTCACCGTATGGTCGCGCGCCTGGTAGCCGTCGATCACCAACTCGGTCCCGAGCTGCAGCGATTCCTTGGTGATGCCGCGGCGCAGCAGCGTGTTCGGCGTGCCGCCCTCGACCATCCACTCGTCGCATTTCTGCCCCTTGGCAAACTGGCAGTCCTTCGCCGGTTCGCCGGTTTCGAGGCCCTTCACCGATCCGGCAGGAATCTCGACGTGAATCCAGGTGTGCGGATTCACCCACTCGAGCTTCACGATCTTGCCCTTGAGCAAGAGCGGCCGGTTGGGGTCGAACTCGCCGCCGAATGCATGATGGGCGACGACCGGCACCGCGGCCGTAATGATTGCCACTGCACTGAGCGCCATTAGTTTCTTCATAAGCTGATTTTACCTCTACTCGCAGTTCGCGACTCGCTATTCGCTCATTCCCAATTCAATTCCTAGTTCCTAATTCCTGATTTCACTGTTGCTTGTCGGTCGTTGCTCTCTCCCGCAGACGAGCACCCTTGAGGATGTTGGTCAGTGCGTAATTGCCCTCGTGGCATGCGTACTCGAACATCCGTTCGCTGGTCCCCGGCCAGGTGTACTCGCCAGTCCATGGTTTCGACCAGGTCGAGGGATCTTCGACCGTGAAGCGGTACTTCAGGTTCTTCGCGTCAACCCGGGTGAACCGCTCGGTGATCTTCATATCGGGGCTCGAGCCACGGAACCGCGTTTTGTCGGTGAAGTTCGTCGTTTCGACCACCAGCGTGTCGCCTTCCCACCAGCCGATCGAGTCGCCGAGCCATTTGCGAATCGTCGGCGGCAGATGCTTCGCGTTCATCCGCACGACACGCGCGTCGTGCACCATCTCCGTCAGGATCACGATTTCGGTCGGCGTCTGCACGATCTGGTGCAGGTTGTTGTAGAAGTAGTTCGGCAGTACCGGCGGCCCTGACGTCGATCCGAAGCCCAGCAAGCACCGCTCGGCGAGCCCGCGGCGTTCTGGATCATCGTAGGCACCGGCCGGCTCGAGTCCCGGATCGCCGCTTTCGCCCGCGTCAGAGGTGGGCGCGCGGAATTGCGCCAGCCGGCTCGCTTGCCGCTGCCGCGCCTCCGGCGTCAACGACGGCACGCGGCCGTCGGGTGGGTCGATCAAAATCGACGTCCGGCGCTGGCCGTCGACGATGCTGTACGCACCGCCGCGATCGAGCCAGAAATTGTTGTAGCCGCCGACGTTGCCGGCCGGGCCGACCGATCCGTCACCGCCCTTCGGCGGCGCCGCGCGGTTGCCATCCAGCTGGACGTCGAGCGCCTTGACGCGCGCGGCTTCTTCCCGCTCGCGCTTCGCCGCCTCCTCGTCCGACATCACCGCGGGCATGTTCGCCGGCCGCTCCATCGGCGTCATCGTCGCGAGGTCGTACATGCCGGTCAAATCCGGATGACCATCCGCCGTGCGCGGAATCGGCGTGTTCTTCAACTGCGCAGTCACCGCGACGCTCGAGGCGACGCCGGCGAACAGGACCGCTGCCACAATTTTTTTCATCGCTTTGCCTATTCGCCCGTCAACGGCTTTTTCCGGAATTTGCCGTACATCAACTCTTCAACGAACTCGACGCATTTGAAGTCCATCAGCTGCGCGTTCTTTTCGAGCCGTCGATAGAGCGGCATGCTGATCTTCCATGGCCGCGTGAAGACATTCGGATCTTCGATGGTCGCCTCGTAGTTCAGCGTATTCGACCCGGTGCGTGTCCATCGCTCGACCACGTGCAACTTGTCGCTGTGGAAGTTGCCTGCGCGATCGAACCAGCTCTGATCGTTGAACCCGGTAGCATCGACCACCAGCGTGTCGCCTTCCCACTTGCCGACCGACTGCCCCATCCACGAATCGATCGGCGCCGGTCCGGGATCCTTCAACAGAATGTCGCGGGTGGCGCCAGCGTACTGATACGCCATGAAAATGGCCTTGGTGCTTTGCAGAATCTGGAACGGATGCCCCATGTAATTCGCGCGCGGCACGCCCGGCAGATAGCATTTCACCTCGGGATCGCGCTCGACGTACTTGTCCTGATTTTCTTTTTTCTGTTTCAGCGCTTCGGGCTTGTACGGAATCGTTCCGTCGCCATCGATTACGCCGAGCCCCGGCGGTACCGAACCGACCGCGCCAAGCGCGAGCACGGCGGCCGCCGGCACCGGTCCGTACGGCCCGGGCCGCAACTGCAAGGCGGAACGCGCCATGTGGGCTTCGAGGTCGTAATTGGCCTCGTTCAGCGCCTGCCAGATCCCGTTGAGATCCGGATGATTATCAGCGAGCCGCGGCGCGCGGTACGCCGGCGCGGGCGCGGGCGGTACCGGTCCGCGTCCGGCTGGCGCCTGTCCCTCGAGGGGCAACGCCGTCGCGGCCACAATGGCCCCTACACCTGCGGCGATCGCCGCGATTAAAACGTCTCGGACGCGAGAACGCATCAGTTTCCCTCCCAGGATCGCGCTAAGTATAAAGACGTTGGGCGTGCCGCCGCAATCGCCTCCAGGCGGGCACCGCCGATGTCACGGCGGAGGCTATCCCTCCCAGACTCAATATGATGACCACCAGGTCCCATAAGGGGCGGCGATCGTAGAGCCACGGAAAGTCGAGGCTGTGCAGACCGTGATACAACCAGCGGTTGACGCGGCTCAATCGCTCCTCCTTCCGCACGATCGCTCCGCGACGCGGATCGATATACAGCCAGGTGTGCACCGGATCCGCATAACGAACTCGTAAAACCGGCAGCGGTCGCGTTCCGTCCGCTTCGCCGCGGCCGTAATAATACGAGTCGTAGGCATCGAGCAGGGCAACGTCATCGATCGGTACACTCGGCATCGCCTCGCGTGCCGTCGCCGTCAAAATATTGCGATCGATCGGCTCGGGCGGCCGACTGTCAACGATCACCCGCGGCTCGCCGCGAAACTGCGCGATCTCGATCTCTTTCGGTGGCGACGCAGGCCGCGCCGCTATCGCGGCGCGTAAATCCTCGAGCGAAACTCGCGCCAGTTGCAACGGCCCGCCGGAAAAAGCGTCGCGCTGCGCGCGCGTCGGCGCGGTACTCGGATGCCAGTCCCACGGATCCATCGACAGCAGGCCGCTGAACACCCAGGTAAAGGTGAAGACGCCAAAGATCAAACCGGCATAGTGATGCCACTTCATCCATCCGGTATAGGGCGACTGCCAACCGACGTAGAAACCCCAGATCAACCCCAGCGCACACAACACGCTGCCTGCGAGCGAGAGCCCGATGATCGCCTGGTTCCAGAGCGGGCCATTTTTCCGCAGCGGCGTGAAATATAACCAATGCAACACCGCACCACCGTACGCGAGCCGGCGCGCGCGAGCGGTCGTCCGGACCGCTACCTGACCGCTGACGTCGGACAAGTAGACGACGGTCTGCTCGCGGTCGCGTAGCATCACGCGGTGCATCGGCAATTGCGCGCGCTCCTGCAGCGTCCACTGGTCAGATTCGGTGATCCTCGCGTCGTAAGCCGGGATCGCCGGGATCTCGATCGGATAGGCCCGGTCGATTTCGCGCATCGCGTCGTCGCGGCTGAATCCGTCGAACCGAGCGCCGTTATCGGCAAAGACCATCACCGGACCGCTGCGATCCTGAAATCGGTAAACCGGACGCCCGAGCAGCATGCCGACCGTCGCGCGCTGCGGCAACAGCTGATGTTTAGCCGCGGCGTCGGACGGTGAGAGCGTCGCCGTAGAAAGGTCGAGAACCGGCGCGCGATCCAGGCGCTCGTGCGGTGCCAGCTCCGGCATCCGCGCGTAGATCATCACGATGCCCGACGCGAACCAGGTGATGAACAGCAGGCAGCCGAGTATTCCGAGCCAGCGATGCAGGAGAGCGACGAAGCGCATTCAGCGAATTGCGGGCCGGATTGCAGATTGGAGACTGCAATCTCCAATTTCATTTATTGGCATTCACGATCGTCTCGAGGTACTTCTGGTGGCAGTTCGAGCAGGCTTCGTAGATGTCGCCGCCGACCGTGAAGAGCTCGTCGGCATTCTTCGCGTCAGCCGCTTTGATCGCGCGCTCGGCTTGATCGATCAGCTCGCGCGAACGCTTCATCCATTCCCCGCCGTCCTTCGCGCGCGGCACCATCATCAGCAGGTTGCCCGACTCGGCCAACGCCACGGCATGGTTTCGCGCCGCCGTCCATTCCTCGTTCGATTTGGGACGGATCTCGTGCGTTCCCTCGCGATCGACGATCGTACGCACAGAGTCCCAGAGTTCGTCGGCGCTCGGGTCGACCACCGCCTGCATCAGCAGCTTGGTATCCGCAACCGGCTTGTACGGCGGTAGCGGCGGTGCGCTGTTGCAACCGGACCACAGAAGAATTGACCACAGCGGCACAGAGACACCGAGCAATCGTTTTCCGCGTCTGCTCGGTGGCTTTGTGCCTCTGTGGTTGGTTGACTCCGTGGTTCGGTTACGGTTGTCCATTGGCGGCAGTATAATCGCCGCCTCCTCGAATTCCAATGTCACTCGACGCTGGCGCACTTCTCTGGATCGTCGTGGCGATCGTCGCCGCAGTTGTGGAGATTTCCATCCCGCACTTCGGCCTGATTTTCGTTTCGGTGGCGGCCGGCGCAGCGGCGCTGGCGGCGGCGCTCGGCTTCGGCATGATCCCGCAGTTGCTGATCTTTACGATCGCGGTCATCGGGTCATTGACGTTGCTACGGCCGATGTTCGTCAAGAAACTGCACGGGCCTGGCGTGCCGGGCCGCACCGAGGCGCTGGTCGGCCGCGACGGCATCGTCACCGAAGCGATCGACCCGATTAGCGGCACCGGCCGCGTCAACGTCGGCGGCCAGGACTGGGCAGCGCGCAGCGCCGCCACGGTCGCCGCCGGCACCATCATCAAGGTCGTCGGCGCGGACGGTATCGTCCTGGAGGTCAGACCGGCATGACGTTCATAGTTCTCGGCGTCGCCCTGTTCGTGGTGGTCGTTCTGATGAAGTGGATTCAGATCGTGCCGCAGAAACAGGTGAAGATCATCGAACGCCTCGGCAAGTATCACCGCACTGCCGAAGCCGGCCTCAATACCATCATTCCCTTTCTCGACTCGATCCGCGAGACGATCGACCTGCGGGAACAGATCACGAAGATTGAACCGCAGCCGGTGATCACCCGCGACAACGTCACGATGGAAGTCGACGCGGTCATTTATTACCTGATCGCCGATCCGGTGCGCGCCACCTACGAAGTCCAGAATCTGCGCTGGGGACTCGAACAGCTGACCCTGTCGGCGCTGCGCAACGTAATCGGCCAGCTCGATCTCGACCACACGCTGGCGTCCCGCGACACGACCAACTCGCAGCTGCGCGCCGCGCTCGACACGGCAACGCAACAGTGGGGCGTCAAAGTGATGCGGATCGAGCTGAAGAACATCACGCCGCCCGAAGAAATCCGTCTGACGATGGAAAAGCAGATGACCGCTGAACGGACGCGCCGCGCGGTCGTCACGACCGCGGAAGGCGAAAAGTCCTCGGCGATTCTTCGAGCCGAGGGCCAGAAGCAGTCGCAAATCGTCAACGCCGAAGGTCAAAAGGAGGCGGCGATCCTCGCCGCCGAGGGTCAGGCGCAAGCACGCCTGCGGGTCGCCCAGGCCGAGGCACAGGCGATCCAGGTGGTCGCCCAGGCGCTCGGCGCGGCCGGCAGCCCCGCGCAGTATCTGATCGCACAGAAATATCTCGAGTCGCTCAGCGCGATCGCCACGGACGCCGACAAACTCGTGTTCCTACCCTACGAAGCCGCCGGCGTGATGGCCTCGCTCGGTGGCTTGAGGGAACTGCTCGGCGCCTCGCCGTTGCCGGCGAAGTAGTCGGATTGCCTCACGGTGATTGGTTGAAGGTAAGGCCGAACGACTGACTGCCGCCAAAGACAGAAATGGTCAGCGTGAAGCTGCGGAGCGTCCCGCCGGCGAGCTGCGCCGGCACGTTGAAGTTCAGCGTGGCTGGCAGTTGCGGCCCGGTGTTGCCGTTCGGGAACGTCAATGCCGGATTGTTCGCCGACGACGCCGTCCAGGCACCGCACGCGGCGGCCGGCACACCGGGCGCGAGCTGAATTTGCGCGGTGTATGAACCACCGGTGTTCGGAACCGGATCCGGGTTGTTCGCAGTAACAATCAGCCCACAGGTTGGCGGTGAATCGGCCGGCTGCCGAACCGTCAGCGACGACTCTCCGCCGCTCCAGCGGACGGTGATCACGCCACCCCGCGGAACAAACGCCGCGTTCGGGTTGACGGTGTACGACAGCGACGCGCTATCGCTGCCCGACAACGACACGAGCGTGATCCAGTTGGCATCAGTCGACGCGGTCCAGCCGCACGTTCCGGACGTGCGCGACAGGGCGATGCTGAACGAGCCGCCCACTCGCGGCACGTCGAGCGTTCCATTCGGCAGCATCGAGTAGGCACAGGTGGCAGACGCGGAACGCTTCAAGCCAAAATCGGCTCGCGGATTATTCGGAATCGTCACGTTCTGTTCGCCCGGATCGAAGTTGTTCGCCGACGCGCGCAAGCGAAACGTCTCCGGCACCAGGCCGGTCAGCGTGTAATTGCCGGACGGATCGGTCGTCGCGCTCCGGCCGAGGTTCGCGCCATTGATCCCTTCGACGCGCGCGTTGGCAAGCGGTTGTCCGGTGGCTTGATCGGTAATCGTCCCCGCGATCGAAAAGGTCTGCGGCGGAGGCGGATCGGGCAATGGCGGCACATTGGCGCTGGCCGTTGCGACAGCGCTGGCACCGTACAGTACGCGAACCGCTACTGCACTGGCCGGTGGATGGCCGGCGACCGTATCGCTGACCACCATTTCACGCGACGATGCCGTTGCGTTCGCTGGACAGGCGTTACCGCTGGTCGGCAGCACCTGCTCCTGCCGCGACGTGACGAGCGAGGTTGAGCCGGTGGTGAAAGTCAGCTCGATTGCCTCGACCGGAGCCGCTGCGCCACCCGACTCGCGTAGTTGCGTGACCACGCGATACGTGAAGCCATTCGTACTGCGTTCGATCGTGACAGTGACACCGGTCACGCTGAGCGTCGGGTTCGGTCCCGGCGTCGGCGTACCCGGAGTAGATTTCTCGGACGAGCACGCAACGCACGCCGCTGCGACCAGACCGATACATACGAGGCGACTGGGCATCGCAAACTCCATCAATCCTGAGGCGGTAACGATCTCACCATAGCGCGCTGCGAATCCGTGGCGCAAACCCGGCCATGCAGTAACCGCGACCGTTTGGTAGACTGGCAGCACTTCGGCATCTTGCGACGATTTCTCGGCCACCTCGCACGTTTTTCCACGCTTCCGGCGGCCGTCCTCCTTGCATGCGAACTCGTGCTGATTGGTTCCGGCGAAGCCTGGCCGATCGACCGCGTGCTGGTGTTCCAGCAGGCGCGCCCGGATTCGCGGTTTCTGCGCGCCCTGGATCAGGTGTTCTACAACTTCAAGTACCGCGCGATCGAGCAACGCCGGCCATCGGTAGTCGTGCTTGGCTCGTCGCGCACCATGAAATTCCGCGCCGGGATGTTCGGCGATCGCGCTGGGGCATTCTTCAACGGCGGCGGCATGATCAACAGCGTGGCAGACCTGTACGCGTTCTGTTTCACGCGGCGGCCGGCTCGCATACCGGAGGTGATCGTTCTTGGCGTCGATCTGTGGTGGCTGAACGCGCAGGTCCACCCGGTCTTCCGTTTCGAACAGGAAGTGGATCGCGATCGGGCCGGCACGTTCGACCAGCACATCATCGGCGCGCGCTGGCTGCTGCAGCATCCGGGGATGTTGGGACGTGAAGTCGGAAGCCTGCTGACGCGCCGCCAACCCGACGCGATCGGGCTCGGCGCGCGTGAAGGCCGCGGCGGATTCCGAATCGACGGCAGTTTTGCTTCCGCGGTGCCGGTGCCGAGACCCGGCGAGCCGTTCGTCGATCGCGAAGAACCGCCGATCATCGACCGGGTCAGAACCGCGACCGCCAATTTCGTGCCCACGGATCACATCGATCCGGACCGGCTGGCGACGCTCACAGAGGTTCTCGACGCCTACCGCCAGCAGCAACGGCTGGTGATTGGCTACCTTCCGCCATTCTCGACCGCGGTGGCTCACGAACTGCGGTCGGATGCGCGCCAGTCGGCTTTCTTTGCCGAATTCCGTCGCGTCGTGCCGCTGCTGTTCGGCCAACGGGGATTTCCACTAGTCGACGCCTCGGAGCTCAGCGACTTTGGCATGGACGATCGGGCGATGAGCGATGGCTTTCACGGAGAAGAAACGATCCACGCGCGCGTGATGCAGGTGATGCTGCGTGATCAGCGAGTTCAGGAAGCGTTTCGCGGCGCCGACACTGCGCTCGAACGCGCACTCGCGTCGCCGCGAACCAACGACTGGCAGGTCGATCTCTCGCCGCGGCCGTAGCGCGTCCGCCGTCGCTCGCGTGGAATACCGTCGCGAGCTTTGGCGAGACTCGCCGTAGCGGGCTCTGTGCGGAGGCGGTTATACTCCGGCGGATGCGTGTCCTGGTTTCGAGTCTCACCTGGGCGTGCCTGTTGGTCGGGTCGGTCGCGTCGGCCCAGCCACCGGCTGTTCCGAACATCGTCGAATCGCCGAATGTGAAGGTCCTGACCGGATTGACGGTGCAACAATTCGAACTGGAAATGCAGTTGATGACGTCGTATCTCGGCGTCACTTGCGGATATTGCCATGAAGGGCGCCGGAATTTCGCGAGCGATGCCAAACCGCAGAAGCTGACCGCGCGAAAAATGCTCGAGATGACCAAGGGGATCAATCAACAGTTCTTTCCTATTTACCAGCCCGGCGACGAGGAATCGACGCTCGGCAAAGTCACGTGCTTCACGTGCCATCAAGGCAATGCGAAACCCAAAACCACTCCTTAGCCTGTTGATCGCTTCGACGATCGCCGCGGCGACCGCCGCACAGTCGGTGGCCGTCAAACCGGTGCCGCGGCCGCCGGCGCCGACACCGGGCGCGCCGACCGACGCCAGTGCGGCGCCCGACGGCTACGCACCAACGCCACAGTGGCTCGGACAAACGCGGGCGCCGTATCCGGCGACAAAGGTGGCCTACGAGGTTGCCACGCTCGCCGAAGGCCTGCAGGGCGCATTTTCATTCGCCTTTCTGCCGAACGGCTGCATGATCGCCGCCGAGCGCGCCGGCCGCCTGCGGGTGCTCGACGCCAATATCAAGCCCGGCGGGAAAGCCGGGGTCATTATCGGCAACGTCGTGGGCCTGTCGCCGCCGTTGGAAGGGTTGCCGGCCAACCTGTTTGCACGCGGCGGCCAGGGACTGTTCGAGGTACGGCCGGATCGTGCGTTCGCGCAGAACCGGACGCTCTACCTCACCTATACCATTCTTCCCGATGGTGTCGATCCGGCAACCGTGTCGGGCGCGGGGGTGCTGGTCGTTGCCAGCGCGCGGCTGTCGGACGATCAGACGCGCATCGACAACCTGCGCGTGCTGCTCAACGCTGAAGGCACCAACGGCCGTGTGATCCAGGCGCCGGATGGGACGCTGCTGGTCACGTCAACCGTGCCATCGGGACTGAACCTCAGTGCCATGGACTGGAAGCAGCCGCAGGCGTTCGACAGCAACATGGGCAAGGTGCTGCGCATCAACGCCGACGGATCGATTCCGAAAGACAATCCCTTCGTCGGCCGCGCCGGGGCGCATCCTGAAATCTATGCGCTCGGGTTCCGCGACTCCCAGGGCCTGGCGATCAACCCCAAGACCGGCGTGCTGTGGACCAGCGAACACGGGCCGCGCGGCGGCGACGAGATCAACGCCGTGCACAAGGGCAAGAACTACGGATTTCCGCTGATTGGCTACGGGCGCGACTATTCGGGCAAGCCGATTAACAACGATCGAACGGCGCAGGAAGGCCTCGAGCAACCGGTCTACTTCTGGACGCCCGACATCGCGCCGGCCGGCATCGCGTTCTATACGGGCAAATTGTTTCCGGCATGGCAGGGCGATCTGTTCGTCGCGTCGCTGGTCGGCAAATCGCTTGTTCACCTTGTCCTGAACGGCGAACGCGTCGTCGCCGAAGAGCGACTGTTGACGGAACTGAACGCGCGGATTCGTGGTGTGGTGGACGGACCAGACGGCGCACTCTACGTGCTGACCGATGGTGCCGCTGGAAAAATTCTGCGGCTCACTCCGAAAAAGTAAGGGGATCAGATGAAGCTCGCAATCGCGCTGGCGTCTTCGGCGGTCGTAGCAATCGGCCTGGTTGCGCACGCGCAGGCGCCTGCATCGTTCAAGCGGACCGTGCTGCAACAAGCGGACATATCAGCGCCCGGACGTGAAGTCGTGCAGGCCGCGGTCGAATTCCAACCTAACGGCACGCCGGGACGGCATACGCATCCCGGCGAAGAGGTCGGCTACGTCGTTGACGGGACGGTGAAGGTGGAGATCGAAGGCAAGCCGGCGATGACCCTCACCGCCGGCCAGGCGTTCCTGATTCCTGCCAACACCATCCACAACGCGACGAACGTCGGCACGACGAACGCCCATCTGGTCGCGACCTATATCGTAGAGAAGGGGAAGCCACTGGCGACGCCTGCGCCTACCTCAAAGTAAGGCCGCTAATTCAAGCGGCGGCGCTGCGGGACTTTCAGGTAGTGCTGCTCGAGATAATCGACCCCGTCGGCGGTGATCGTCAGCGCCGAGTTGTCGGACCGGGTCACGAACTTCTTCTGCAGCAGATACCAGATCGTGAACTCGAGGTGCTCGCGGGGGCGGCCGATTAACTTCTCGAGGTCGAGCGGCGTCATCGTCGGGCTCTGGGATTCAGTGCGGCGCCGCGTATAGAGGACTTCGAGGGCGGTCAGCCGCAACTGCTGTTCGGCGTTGAAGTCGTTGTCTTCATCGGCGGCGGTGGCGACGAGTTTCCAGCGTTGCTGCTGCTGCCGGGTGTAGGCGACGTCGTATTCCGCGCGCTTCTCCGGGTCGCTGATCACATGGTAGGCCTCGGTCAGCTCGCGAAACCGCCGCTCGTTGCCGCTTTCCTGATTATCCGGATGAAACCGCTGCGCCAGCAGGCGGTAGACACGATGCACTGTCTCCGGCTCCGCGCTCGGGCTAATCTGCAAAAGATCGTAGTAATCGGGCCGAGAGTCGTCCGGCATCTTCCAAGTGTATCGGACGATGAGCCTCAGGAATTCAACATCCGGTCAGTCGTCGCCGCGAAGCCTGGCCTCAATCGCTCGTTTTTGCTCAGCGCAGTTCCGCTCCAGCGCCTCGCGTTTGCGTTGCGTCTCGTCCACAATCGCCTTGGCCTCAGGGATCGCAATCAGCGCGTCGTGTAAGGCTCGTTCGGCCTGCGCGATCGCGTCGGCCAATTCGGTGCTGGCATCCGCGACGGTCCGGCTGCGCAGGTCGTCAGCCGCTGCATCCGCTGAGATCTGCCGCGTCAGCGCCGCATCGAGTGCCTGCTGCCGCGCACGATCGGCGGCGCGAATGTCATCACGAAACCTCCGCTCGGCCTTGCCGATCGCCTGGTCGCGCTCGTCGCGGGCGCGACGCTCGGCGTCGGCAATCGCCTGCAGGCCGGCTGTGGCCTGGTGAATCGCGCGAACGGTCTGTTCGAACAGGTCGTTCGCGTCCTCCATGGCGGTTTCGCGCTGCGCATCGAGATCGATGCCGGCCTGCTGGCGTTTGGCGTCGGCTGCCTGTGCCGTCTCGAAAAACTCACCGTCGGCGGCCTCGACACTGGCCGCGCGCAACCGCTCGGCCTTGTTTTCGGTGTTTGCCGCCTTCCGCTCGGCTTCGCGAACGGCCAGGTCGCGCTTAATCCGTAGTTTCTGTGCGTCGGCGATCCGCTCCAGTGCCGTGTCGCGTTGGGCTTCGATCGCACTCGCCTGCTCGCGGCATCGTGCGAACGTGGCGGACAGGTCATCGAACAGTGCCTGACGTGCCGCTCCAGTCGGCACCGGATGCCTCGGCATGCGTCGAGGATAAACCAGCGACTGAACCGTCGTTTCACAGAGAACGCCTCGGAGTTACAATCCGCGCCGCAGACTGTGAAGTTCCTGGACGTCTTTGCACCGGTTCGGGCGATCGGACTGACGCTGCCCGGCGTCGAGGCGGTGACCAAGTACGACGGCTCGCCAGTCTTGAAGGTGAACGGCCGCTTCATGGCCGGACTCGCGACCCACGAGTCGGCCGAAGCCGACTCCCTCGTGGTGCGATGCGACGTCGAAAGCCGCGAATTGATGATCGAGGACGCGCCGGATACGTACTACCTGACCGACTACTATCGCAGCTACCCGTTGATTCTGGTGCGGCTCTCTCATGTGACGCGCGACGCGCTGCGCGATTTGCTGTCGGTTTCGCGCCGGATGGCGTTGGAGAAAGCCGGAAATCCTAAAACTGAAAATAGATGAACGGCGCGGAGTGAATCGGTGCGAATAGAAAGATGATCACCGCGAAGGCATAGTAGAGGCTCCAGCGGAGCGGACGCGGAAACCGTTCAAGATGCAGCGGATTCGCGTGCGAGCGCTGGATCCACTCGACCGCGAACAACAACAGCATCCAGATCGCCGCTTGCTTATACATCAGGGAGGGCGCGGTGGTCGTGACATCCACCGCAATCTTTTTGAGAATCGTCAGGCTCTCGCCCACCGTCGCTGCACGAAAGAACACCCACGCCAGGCAGGTCAGCGCGAACGTCAGGGTGATCTGCAGGAGCGTGGTGAACGGCGGAACCAGCGAGAGGCCGCCGGGCGTCTGCGCGGCCATTCGCCGTGATTCGGGCCACCAGACGACGTAGATCAGGTAAAGGACGCCGTGCAGAGCGCCCCACACGACGAACGTCCAGTTCGCGCCGTGCCAGAAACCGCTGACGACGAAGACGATCAGGATGTTCAGCAACCAGCGCCCGTACGTCACCTGGTTTCCTCCGATCGACACGTACAGATAATGACGAAACCAGGTGGTCAGCGAAATGTGCCACCGGCCCCAGAACTCGGGAATGCTGCGCGAAAAATATGGATAGGCGAAGTTGCGCATCAGCTCGATGCCAAGCAGCCGGGCACATCCGATCGCGATGTGTGTGTAACCGGCGAAGTCGCCGTAGATCTGCACCGCGAAACAGACTGTCGCGTACAGCAGTTGCCATCCCGACGCGGTCGCTACATGCTCGTACGAATCGGAGACGACAACGGCGAGGTTGTCGGCGATCACCACCTTGATGAAGAGTCCCCAGAGGATCTGGCGGAGCGCGTCAGGCGCGGTGTCGGAATTGAACACACGTCGCCGCGTGAATTGCCCCAGCAGATCCTTCGCGCGGACGATTGGTCCAGCGACCAGGTGAGGAAAAAAGAGGATGAAGCCAAAGTACCGAACCGGATCGTGAACAGCGTCGAGTTCGCGGTGATACACGTCAATGGTGTAGCTGAGCGCCTGAAACGTGTAGAAGCTGATCCCCATCGGCAGAATGATCGTCAGCATGAAGGTCGATGGGTGGATGCCGAACAGTCCGGTGAAGCGAACGAACGAGTCGCTGAAAAAGTTGAAGTACTTGAAGAACGCGAGGACACCAAGATTCGTGACCAGCGACAGGATCAGCCATGCGCGCCGCTTTGCCTGGTCCGCTTCCCGCTCCAGCGCCAGTCCGACCAGGTAGTCGATGCCGGTCGTGATCAACAGCAGGACGGCGAACCGCCAGTCCCACCAACCGTAAAAAATCAGGCCCGAGATGACGATCAGCCGATTCTGCCAGTCCTTGGTCAGCGGCCAATACAACGCGAACACGATCACGTAGAAGACGAGAAAGCTCAGCGAGGTGAAGACCAAGTTATTCGGGCTTGGCTTTGAGCTTCGAATCGTTTTCTTTGATGAAGGTCCGGATATCGTCCGCCATGTCGAGTAAGCGGGTCCACTGCTCTTTGTAGAGCGTTACCGGAAAACGTCCGAGCCCGTACACCGAGACGCCGCCTTTCTCGCTGACTTTCAGCGAAACGCTCCTCGATGTACGGCTCTTGAGCTGCTCGTTTTCGGCGCGAAGGCGTTCGAGCTCGGCCTTCAGATCATCATCAGACATCGCGAGGGATTATCGCACGGGCCGGAGGAGACGCAGAGGACACCATCACGCGGCCTCGGCGTCAATTCGACTTCAGTGCCGATCGGGACCGCTGTGATCGTGTTGAATCTGGCTGCGAACTTCTCCGGCGGGCCATTTGCTCGAGTAAATGTTCACGTAGGTCGCGCCGTTGCGGATTGCTCCGATCAGTTCGCCGAACGAACCGGCCTCGATTCCCTGGGCCGCGGCATTACCCAGGACGGCTGCCGGAGTCAGCGTCCCTTCGACCTCGCCATCGAGCGGCGGCGTCGGACAGGTTGGCGTCCCGGCCGGTCCATTTCCCAGGTTCGAGCACAGGAACACGACAATCTGTCCGGTGTTGTTCGGCGCGGCGAAATGAATGTGCGATTGCGTGATCGTACCTTCGAGATCCGCATAGCGCAGCACATAGCGGATTTCCTCCGCCGTTTCATCGATCACGGCGTCGAAGCTGCCGTGGCCGGTCGTGGAGATCACCGGAACTTGCTGATACCCCGTCAGGAACTCGCGGACGCGGCGAAATCCGTCGTTGGCGTGGCCGACGATGCCGCCACCCAGCACGATGACCGTGGCGGTGGCTAACAGGGCGGTCTTTCTGATGATCAACACTTTTTGCGCCGCGTCGCCGCGCACGTTTGTGCATGCGGCCACAACGCGCTGCGCGCGGAGGCAAGTGCTGTGCCCCGTCTTTGTGGAGGTTCACGGTCGCCAATGGCAGCAGGAGTCAGGCAGCACTCTCTGATTCCGTGGCGGAGTTACTGTTCGTATAAACGCGGCCGGCAAGATGAACCAGGCACGGATCCGAGGTTCGCCAATGCAGAGTGATCAACTATGCATGTAACGCCATTGCAAACGCACGGTAAGAAAGTCTTCCCGCATGCGACTACCTGTATCAGGTGACTGCTCAGCCTGAGGCCGATTTGCGACGGGACTGCCTGTACGCCGAAGCTGCGACGGCATTTGGTGCCGCCCTCGAGCGACTCGCGCGGGCGTACGAGTCCGACGCCGACCGTCGGCTCGATCTCCTCCAGGAAATCCACGTGGCGCTGTGGCGCAGCTTCGCCGCCTTCGACGGACGCTGCTCAGTCCGAACCTGGGTCTACCGCGTCGCGCACAACGTCGCGACCTCGCAAGTCGTCCGCCGGCGCCGCCGGGCTCAAACGTTCGTCGCCCTGGACGAACTGGACTCGATGGCGGACGCGGTCGATCCCGGGCAGCTGCTCGATGATCGGCGCGCACTGGATCGGATGATGACGCTGATTCATCGGCTGGACCCGATCGATCGACAGGTGACGCTGCTCTATCTCGAAGGGATGGACGCCGCATCGATCAGCGAGATTGCCGGCATCTCGCCCGGCAACGTGGCAACGAAGATCCATCGCGTGAAGAAAATTCTCGCGCGACGTTTTCACGAAGGCACACCATGACCGACCCACGGCCGAACGACACGCTGCAGGCGCTATGGCAGTCCCAATCGAGCGAACAACCGGCGATGTCGCTCGAGCAGATTCGCGAAAAGGCGCGATATCTCGAACAACGGGTCGATCGCCGAAACCGACGGGAATACATCGCCGCCGTTCTCGTTGTCTTCGCTTACGGCGTGATTCTGTGGCGAGCTCCATCGGCGGCTGTCCGGATCGGCGCCGCGTTGATCCTTGCTGCGACGGCCGTCGTTTGCTATCGACTTCGCGTGCATGGATCAGCCGCGTCGCTCCAGGACAATGCCGGGATTGAGAGTTCTCTGAAGCTTTATTGCGCACAACTCGAGCGGCAACGCGATCTGTTGCGAAGCGTCTGGCTTTGGTTCCTGCTGCCGTTCGTCCCCGGGTTCGTCGTGGGGTTAATTGGCTACGCTCGTGCGCAACCGAATCACCAGCCGGCGACGATCGTCTACGGCGTCCTTGCGCTGATACTCGGCATTGGCTTGCACGTGCTGAACCACCGGGCGGCGGTCCGTCTGCAGCAAGTCCTCGATCGACTGAAAGACAACGGATGACGTGCGAAACTTCGCGCTAAAAAGGCACTAAAATGCCGACTCATCCTATGTCCGCCGAGTGGCAGTTTCTGGTCACCCTGAACGAGCGCATCAGTCCCCTCCGGGATCCCGTCCAGATCCAGGAGGTCGCGCTTCGCCTCCTCGGTGAGCATCTCCAGGCGAGCCGCGTCAATTACACACTGGTCGAGGGCGACGAGTTCGTCATCAGGCGCTCGTATGCCAGCGGTGTGTCGCCATCTCCCAGTCGTCGCCCGGTGGCATGCCTCGGAGCGAGCATCGCTGACGCGTGCCGGCGCGGCGAGTCCGTCGTCGTCAGCGACATTCACACGGATCTGCGCTGCTCGGACGCTGAGCGTGCCGAACTGCTTGCGGCGGAGATCGCGGCGTTCATCGCAGTGCCGCTGATCAACGAAGGCCAGTGGATCGCGGTGTTCGGAATCCACAACGCCACGCCGCGCAACTGGACACCTGATCAGATCCAGCTGGTCGAAATTATCGCCGAGCGCGTCTGGGTCGCCGATGCGCGCGCGCGCGCAGAGGAAGCGCTGGGCCGCATCGACGATCGGCATGCGTTCCTGCGAAAATTGAGCGACACGATCCGGCCGCTCTCCGATCCGGCACGCATTCTCGCCGAGACATGCCGCATGCTCGGTATGCACCTGCGGGTCAACCGCGTCAGCTACGGCGAGATTGACGGTGAGTACTGCACGGTCGTCGGCCAATACGTGGACGGGCTCCCGCCGCAGGGCAATACTCGATGGACCGACCTGGGTGGCAGCCGGACCGAAGACATCCTCAAGGGCGGCACGCTGTTCGTCAACGACACAGCGACCGAGCCGCACACGGCGGCCGAACGTGAGGCACTGCAGGCCGCCGGCATCGGCGCCTACATTTGTCCGCTGCTCGTCAAGGACGGCCGGTTCGTCGCGTCGTTCGGAATTCACAACCGCGCGGCGCGGGTGTGGACCACGGACGAGGTCGCGCTGGCGCAGGACGTCGCCGACCGAATCTGGACGACGCTCGAACACCGCAGGGCGGAGGCGGAACTGCGCGCGAACGAAGAGCGCCTGGAGTTTCTCCTTCGCCTGAACGACGCGCTGCGACCGTTGAGCGATGCCGGCGAGGTGCAGGAGACGGCCGCACGCCTCCTTGGCCAACACCTCGGCGCCACGCGCGTCGGCTATGCGGAGTTCGACGGTGGCGACTACCAGATTCTCCGCGAGTACGTGCAAGGTGTCCCGCCGCTCGCCGGGCACTCGCCGGGCATCCTCCTCAGCGACGAAATGCGCGCGGCGCTCCGGCGCGGCGAGGCGGTCGTCATCAACGATGTGCAAACGGATCCCCGGTTGAGTGACGAGCACCGGGCGACGATGCAGTCGCGGCAGATCGCGGCCTTGATCGGCACCGTGCTGTTCAAGGGCGGACGGATGGTCGCGGCGTTCGGCACCAATCACGTCAAGCCGCGTCTCTGGAGACCGTCGGAAGTTGCACTCGTCCGTGACGTCGCCGAACGAACGTGGGACGCCGTTGAGCGCACTCGCGCCGAAGCGGCGCTGCGCGAGCAGAAGCAGCGGCTCGGCGTCGCGCTCGAGGCGTCGGCGGGCGGATCCTGGACGTGGATCGCCGCGACCAATCAGGCCGACTGGGACGCACGATTCCGTGAGCTGTACGGCTTTGCGCCGGACGAGCCCGCGACCGCTGACGCGTGGATACCGCGCGTACACGAACAAGACCGTCCACGCGTGCTCGCGCTGCTCGACGAGATCATGACGTCGACCACGATGGATTCGTGGGAGAGCACGTACCGGATCGTACGGCCCGACGGCACGATGACTTGGATCCAGAGTCGCGGGCGCGCCGACCGCGACGCCGTCGGCAAACTCACCCAGCTTTCCGGACTCGATCTCGACTTCAGCCATCATCGCCGAACCGAAGAGGCGCAACAAGCGCGCCGCGACGAAGAACACGATCTCGCCCTGCGCACCCTGCTCGAGACCGCCACGCAAGGCATCGTGTCGGTGGAAGCACACGGCATGATTGCCACGGCCAATCACGCGTTCGAAGCGATGTTTGGATGGCCGCCAAGCGCGTTGATCGGCCAGCCGATCGAGCGCCTGATGCCCTCGGTGTTTCGCGGACATCAACGGCGCGGCGGCCTGCACCTGGTCGGCATCCGTCAGGACGGTTCCACGTTTCCCATCGAAGTCAGTGTGAATCGCGTCTCGACGCCTGGCGGCGGGCGCGCGTTCGCATTCGTGACCGACATCACCGATCGCCAGCGCGCCGCGTCGGCACTCGAGGAGCGCACGGCCGAACTCGAGTACCGGACGACGCAACTGAGCCGAATGGCGTCGGACCTGACGCTGGCCGAGCAGCGAGAGCGCGAGCGAATCGCCAAAACGCTCCACGACGGGCTGCAACAACTGCTGGTCATTGCCGCGTTGAGTCTCGAGCAGCAGCTGAAGCACGAAAGCGATGGCGCCGCCGCGCCGAGCGGGCTGGTCGGCGAAGCCAAGCGTCAGCTGGATGAAGCGATCGCCGCAGCGCGGTCATTGAACTTCGAGCTGTTTCCCCCCGTGCTGCAGCGGTCCGGGTTCCCGACAGCACTGAAGTGGCTGGCCGACTGGACGCGTGACAAATACAAGATCGAAGTTCACGTCGCTGCCGATCCACGGGCCGATTCCGAACGGAAGGACGTTCGGACGCTGCTCTTCGAGTCGGTCAGAGAGCTGCTCTTCAACGCAGTGAAGCACGCCCGCGCGGAGCGGGTCTTCATCGAGCTGGAGCTTGATGCCGAAGACCAGCTGTCCATCACCGTGACGGATCAGGGAATCGGGTTCGACCCGGCCGAGCTCGACGACCGATCGAAGGCGGGCGAAGTCGGCTGGGGGCTGTTCAGCATCCGCGAGCGCCTGACGCTGCTTGGCGGTCGCGTCGAGATTGAGAGCGCGCCTGGTAAAGGCGCGCGGATCCGGCTGGTCGCGCCGCGCGGGTCGGTGCACGCCGTCGCCAACGGCGCGGAAGTTTCGACCCTTGGTCTGATCGGATCGGCAAGCCCCAGCGACAACGGCCGCGCCGCTCCGGACGCACTCAAGATCCTGATCGTCGACGATCACGCCGGCGTTCGCAGCGCGCTCCGCGAGATTCTCCAGCAGCGGCCACAGCTCTCAGTGGTGGGCGACGCGTCCAACGGCTTTGACGCAATCGCTCATGCGCATACGCTGCGGCCTGATGTGATTCTGATGGACATCACGATGCCGCACATGGACGGCATCGAAGCGACCTCCCGGATCCGCGCCGACTTCCCCGACATCCAGATTCTCGCGCTGTCGATGCAGCCTCGCAATGCGGCAACCGACGCCATCGAGCAGGCCGGGGCCGCGGCATTCTTCGTCAAGGGCACCGAAACGCAGCGATTGATTGACCATTTGCTGGGCATGCACGCCGTGCGCCCTGGTCGTCTGGCAAAATCCTGACCGTCGGTCAGGTTCACGAAGTGTCGCGGTTAGCTCTCTTGCCATCGGCGGACAGCCGTTTGACCGCTGCTAACAGCTGATCGCCGGCCGTCAGCTTAGACACAAAAGCAGATGCGCCGGCCGCGAACGCTGCCTGGCTGACGTAGTCATCGTTCACACCTGTGAAGATGACGACCTTCATGTTTGGATTGGCGCGGGTGATTTGACGACACGCCTCGAGCCCGTTGACGTTCGGCAGGTGCAAATCGAGCACAATCACGTCAGGCTGCAGTCGTTGTGCGGTCTCGAGCAGTATGCTGCCATCGGCAACGGTTCCGACGACGTCGCAGTCGAACGCGAGCAACCGGCGCGTGGCCGTCACGATTCCGGAATGGTCGTCGGCAATCAACACACGGGGCCGGCTGGACAACACTTACCTCGCGAATTGAGGATATATCGAGAGCGTACCCATGAGTGTCACCGAGTGGCTGCTCGATTCGGATCCGTCGATTCGCTGGCAGGTCATGCGCGACCTGCTCGCCGAATCGAATGCGAACGTTCAACGCGAGCGATTGCGGGTAGCCTCGGAGGGTTGGGGCGCTCGCCTGCTCGACCTTCAAGGCGCCGATGGCCATTGGGGCGGAGCGGCGTTCGTGCCGCACGCGTGGATCTCCACCAAGGACACGCTGCAGGTGTTGCGCGATCTCGGTGCCGACCCGGCGAGCGATCGGGTGCGAAAGGCCATCGGCCAGGTTCGGGACCGCTGCACATGGGGCGAGGGGTTCGGCAACTCACCGTTTTTCGAAGGCGAAGTCGAACCGTGCATCAACGGACGGGTGCTCGCGATCGGTGCGTATTTCGGCGAGACCAGCGTTCGTCTCGTCGACCGGCTGCTTCAGGAGCAGTTGAGCGATGGCGGCTGGAACTGCTACGCACCGCCCAGCCGTCGATCGTCGTTCAATTCGACCATCTGTGTCCTCGAAGGACTGCTGGAGTACGAGCGAGCGAAGGGTCCGCGGCCCGACGTCACCAGCGCTCGCATTCGCGCACACGAGTACCTGCTCGAGCGGCGCCTCTTCCGATCGCTATCAACCGGACAGATCATCAAACCGGCATGGACCGAGATTTCGTTTCCGACACGCTGGCACTACGACATCCTGTGGGGGCTGGACTACCTGCGGCGGGCCGACGTCGCACCCGACGAGCACATGGCCGAGGCGATCGATTTGGTGGCGAAGAAGCGTGACGAAAGCGGGCGATGGCCGCTCGAAAACCCGCATCCTGGCCCGGTTCACTTCGCGATGGAAGACGGCGCCGGCGAGCCAAGCCGCTGGAACACGCTGCGCGCGCTGCGCGTGCTGCGCTGGGCCAATGTCAGCGCCGTTTCTGAAACGTGAGGACGGCGGCGGCGACTGACCTGTAGTCGCCGCCGTGATTCGGTTGCGACTCTGCTACGCGCCGGGCTCGAGCGACACCAGCATCGCTTCGGTCCAGACGATGTCGACCCGGTCGCCGACCTTGACCTTGGCGAGAGCCTCCGTATCCTGGACTCGCGACGAGTAGGTCCAGCCGTTCGACCCCTTGAACGAGATCGACGGGACGGACATGTCGATTGCCGTGATCACCGCCGTAATGGTCCGCTGCTTGGCAGTCGTGCCGCCCGGTAGCGCCTGTCCGGAACCGGTCGTGCTCCTCACGGTGCTGTCTACCCCCGGCTCGTTGTTCGGTTTCATCATGACGACGATGGTCTCGTAATAGCGAGCGGTGACCTTGTCGCCGATTTTGATTTCGGCGAACCGCGTCACTTCCGGCCCTGCGACGGTCGTCACAAACGTACCGTCCGGTTTCTTGAGTGTCAGCGTGCGGCTGCTGGCTTCGATCGCCTCGACGGTGGCGGTTTCGACTCGCATCTCCGCCTTGACGGTCTTCGACTGCGCGACGACCATCCGTCCCATTGGCACGAGAACTGCCGCTGCAACAATTCCGATGACGAACCTTCTCATGTGTCCTCCTCGTCCCCCCGTGAAGGGCGTTCCTATCTCCGATTAGCCGGTGCCGTGGCACTCCAGCCTCCGTTATTCCGGAGACAGACGACTGGAGTCGCGAGTCTGCGACGCTTTCGCCGAACGGTGAAGGATAGGTCGGCTGCAGACCGCGTGCCGTGAGCGGACAAATCAGAAACAGTCAGATATTCAGATTCGTTGAGGATTCAGACTTGCGGCGCCGGCTGCGCGCGGCCGTAACGCAGTCCGAGTTGTCGGAAATATCGTCAACAGCGTCACATTTACTCCCGTGCAGCTCCCGCCGGAAGATTCCACGTGGCGAGACGTTCAGACGAGCAGCTCGATTCAGAAGGCACGCCTTTTCGGAGGCGGTGAATTTTGGAGAGCGGCTAGCTCGCCTCCGAGCGAGGACGACCTCTCGGCGCAGATTCTGCTCCAGGTGGTTCGATAAACGGCTCTACCGGGATGGGCTGATAATGCACCTCGAGGATCTGCAGTTCCTCGATTCCTCCCGGCGCGTGAAGGACGACGCGGTCTCCTGGTCCAGATTTCATCATCGCGCGTGCCAGCGGCGACATCCAGCTGATCTGGTTGCGATTCAGATCAACTTCGTCGACGCCGACGATGCTCACCACGCGTTCCGTTCCTGCGGCGTTGGTATAGCGAACCGTCGCTCCGAAGAACACGTGCGTCGCTGCCCGCCCACTTCTCGGCGCCTGCGGGTCCACCACTTCCGCCGCATCGATTCGTTTCGTCAGAAAGCGTATTCGACGATCGATCTGCCGCAGTCGCCGTTTGCCGTACTGGTAGTCGGCGTTTTCGCTGCGATCGCCGTTGCTCGCCGCCCACGCCACCACTTGCGTCACGGCTGGCCGTTCCCTGACGAGCAGAAACCGGTGCTCGTCTTTGAGCCGCTGCAAACCACTCGGGGTGACGTAGTTCTTGAGTCCGGCGAGCTGGCCACGTGCGCGCTCTGCGCCGGCGTGCCCGTGCGCCTGGTCATCGCTGGCCGGTTTTCTGGTGAAGCCCTTCCTCATAACGGCTCCACTGATTCAATCACGAATGGTGACACTACCGAAACGGAGGGGACGGAGACACGGGTTCAATACGGAGCAACGGAGCCACGGGGAAGTCAATGTTTTCTCTCTTTTTCTCTGTGGTTTGGTTTCTCCGTGTTCAATTCGTGTCTCCGTCAACCCTCACACGCGATCCAACTATAGACTATCTATATCCATCGCTCTATAGGCTATCTATATCCTGAGGTGCTGTGAATACCTCAAGGCGTTCACGCCTGAACAGCTTCATGCGCTGTCGTACGTCGGGATCATGACGCACGATTATGGCTTTGCGTTCGGCCTGATCTTCTTCGGCATGGAATGTGTGGTCATCGGCTACTTGATCGTGCGATCGGAGTACTTGCCGAGGACGCTCGACCTGATGATGCGGATCGCCGGGGTGTGCTACGTGATCAACAGCTTCGCGGTTGTTCTCTACCCGCCGTTCGGATCGACGCTCTTTCCGTTCATCCTGCTGCCACCGTTCGTCGCCGCAACGCCTCAACTGTTCCGCCTTTCGCACCGCGCGCACGGCGCACTGAGGATGCCAGTCGACGCTCGTGCGGGAAACCGAATATGGTTTTCTTATTGAGCGAGACAACGCAACCCCTCATCCGCGAAAGCTGAACCGTAGCAATTCGAGAATGATTGAATCGGCGTCACCCCCGAGTGAATCTGACACGGCTGCGGCGTGCCGAATTCATGGTGACGATTCCGTTGCGACCCATAACCTTCGGCACACTCGCAGTTGCATCGCGACCTGAGCCGCCCGGTCTGGGAAAACGATCGGCAAACGAATTGCTCCCTTTGGCACTGAGCGGTTTCACGTCCGCCTCGCCTGCAGGCGACTGTCGTGAAGGATCCGGGCGCCCGGGCGCTGCTTGCGTGGAGACTTCCCCCGACAACGAATGCGAAAGCTGTTCACGTACTGCCGGAAGGTGTTTCGGTACTTGCGGCCCTACTCCGCGCTTGCCGTCGGCGCCGCTGTCGGCAGCCTGGCTGCCACTGGCGTCGGCCTGCTGACGCCGTGGCCGATGAAAATTCTGGTCGACAGCGTTCTCGGCAACGAGCCGTTACCGCGACTCTTCAGCGGACTCGGCGCGGGCGCGTTGAACAAGAATGCGCTTCTCCTCGCAGTCGTGACGGGCGGTTTCGCGCTGGCCGCCCTGAGCAGCACCGTGACAGTCGTCACCGGTTACATCACCACGAAGCTCGATCTGGCGATGACGCTCGACTTCCGCAGCGACCTTTTCCAGCACGCGCAGCGGCTGTCGATGGCGTATCACGATCAGCGCCGCTCGGGCATGGTGATCTACATCATCAATTCGATGGCGGGGTCGGCGACCAGCGTGCTGATGACGGTGCTGCCGCTCGCGCAGAACAGCCTGACGCTGGTCGGCATGCTGTGGATCTCGCTGCGCCTGAACCCAAGGCTGGCGCTGCTGTCGCTGTCGGTCGTTCCGTTCCTGTACTACTCAGTCGGGTACTACAGCACGCACATTCGCCAGCGCTTGATCACCGTCAAGGGCATGGAAGGCGAGAGTCTCTCGATCATTCACGAGGCCGTCTCGATGCTTCGCGTGATCGTCGCGTTCGGTCGTGAAGACTACGAGCACAGCCGCTTCCGAAGCCAGGGCGTACGCGCGAACGCCGCGCGCCTGATGGTCACGCTGCGGCAGGAGATCTTCGCGCTCGCCGTGAACCTCACGAGTGCGCTCGGTACCGCGATGGTCCTTGGCTACGGAGCGTATCTGGCGCTGCAGCACAAGCTCACGGTCGGCGAACTGCTCGTGGTACTGGCCTACATCGGCTCGCTCTACAAGCCGCTCGAGGCGATCAGCGGCACGATCGGCTTGCTGCAGGACGGATTCGTCAACCTGCAGATCGCGTTCGATCTGCTCGAGAAAGACCCGGACATTCGTGACGCGCCAGGCGCCGTGCCACTCGGTCCTGTGCACGGTGTCCAGGGGCACGTTCGCTTCGAGAATGTGTCGTTCGCCTATCCGGGACGAAGCGGCACGTTGACCGACATCTCTTTCGACGCGCCAGCCGGTCAGGCGATCGCGATCGTCGGACCGACCGGCGCCGGAAAGAGCACGCTGGTCAGTCTGCTGCCGCGATTCTACGACACGCACGCCGGGCGCGTGCTGGTGGACGGCGTCGACATCAAGCACGTCACCCTCAAGACGCTTCGACAGCAGATCAGTATCGTGCTTCAGGAACCGCTGCTGTTCTCGGCCTCGATCGCCGACAACATTCGCTACGGGCGCCTCGATGCGACGATGGACGAGATCGTCGAAGCCGCGCGAGCGGCGAACGCGCACGACTTCGTCGGCGCGCTGCCGCAGCAATACGACACCGTTCTGGGCGAGCGCGGCGCCCAGCTGTCGGGAGGCGAACGCCAGCGCATCGCAGTGGCCCGCGCCTTCCTGAAGAACGCGCCAATCCTCATCCTCGACGAGCCGACATCGTCGATCGACTCGAAGACCGAGGCGGTCATCCTCGACGCGCTCGAGCGGTTGATGGTGGGGCGCACGACGTTCATGGTTGCGCACCGCCTGTCGACGCTGCGCAACGTCAGCTCGATCCTCGTCCTGAATCAAGGGCGGCTCGTGGAGCGAGGGACGCACGACGAACTGCTGAGGCTCGGCGGGCTGTACCGGCAACTTCACGACATGCAGACCGGAAAGACGAAGCGTCGGCTCCTGAACGAGCTCGAGGCGCCGGCCGCCAGGCTCGCGTAAATCAGATGCACGTCAAAGCAAAGCCGAAGGTCGTGGTGCTTGGAACGATGAGCAAAATGCCGGTCGCGGGGATCGTCTTCATCACCGTCCAGTACCTGCTCGGCCTCAAGCGCCTGGGCTTCGACGTGTACTACGTCGAGGCACACGCGCGAACGCCCTCGATGTTCATTTCCGCCGAGCACGGAAACGGCTCCCTGCCGGCGGCGGCGTTCATTCGCGACGTCATGCGGCGTTTCGATCTGGGCGAGAACCACTGGGCCTTCCACGCGCTCCATGACGACGAGGAATGCCACGGGCTCTCGGAGAGCGTGCTCAACCGGCTGTACCGTGACGCCGCCATCATCTTCAACCTGCACGGCGCAACGGTTCCCCGTCCGGAGCACTACGAGACCGGCCGACTGGTGTACATCGGAACGGATCCGGTTGCGCACGAGGTCGAGGTCCATCAGGGCGTGCAGGACACGATTGACTACCTCGAGCCCCACTGTGCGTTTTTCACGTGGGGCGAGAACTACGGCAATCCCGATTGCGGCGTGCCGGCCTGCGACCCATTCGATTTCGTTCCCACTCGACAGCCGATCGTGCTCGATCTCTGGGAATGCTTTCGTCGCGGACCGGCGGATACCTTCACCACCGTCGGCAACTGGCGCCAGTCGTGGCGGCCTGTAACGCTGAACGGCGAGGTCTATTCCTGGAGCAAGCACCTCGAGTTTCTGAAGTTCATCGATCTGCCTCTCCGAACTGGTGCGCGTTTCGAGCTTGCGCTCGGAGGCTTCGACGACGACGACCGCCGGATGCTCGTGGCCAACGGCTGGACAGTGCGCGACTCGCTGCAGTTCTCGACCGATATCGACGCATACCGTCAGTTCATCGGACAGTCGAGGGGCGAATTCACGGTGGCCAAGGACCAGAACGTACGGCTGCGCAGCGGCTGGTTCAGCGATCGCAGCGCGAGCTATCTGGCATGCGGCCGGCCGGTGGTCACTCAGGAAACCGGCTTCAGCAACATCCTGCCGACCGGCGAAGGGCTGTTCGCGTTCTCGACGCTCGAGGAGATCGAGGACGCGCTTCATCAGATCGACGCGGACTACGCGCGTCACGCGGCCGCCGCTTCGAGGATCGCGCGCGAGTACTTCGACTATCGCGTCGTCCTGACAGCGATGCTCGATCGACTCGATTGCAAACCCACTGGGGCGAGAAGCGTGCAGCGATGACAACGTCTACCCTGCTCCGGCCGTTGCCGTGCGACCTCCGCCTGGCGCCTGTTTCGCGGTGGCCGACCACGCTGTCCGACGAGTCCGTGCATGCCGTGCTGGCCGAGCGCGTCGTGGACCGCGTCCAACCTTTCCGCGAAGCACCGGAATTGCCGGATGTCAGCATCGCGATCGTGATGCACGACGGGTTGCTGTTCTCGCGCATCTGTCTCGAGAGCCTGCTCGCAATCCGCTCGAATTCGACTTACGAAGTGATCGTCGTCGACAACGGATCTACTGACGGTACCGGCACGTACCTCGATGAGGTCGCGGAGCTCGACGCCAGGGTGTGCGCGCTTCACAACGCCACGAACGCGGGCTTTGCCGTCGCCACCAACGCCGCCGTGTCGCGCGCGCGCGGCGGCATCGTCGTGTTCCTCAACAACGACACCATCGTGCCGGACGGCACCTTTGACCGCATCGCGCGGCATCTCGCCGATCCCCGGATCGGCCTGGTCGGCGCCGTCACCAACCGCGCCGGCAACGAAGCCGAAATCGAAACGTCGTACCGCACCTACGGCGAGCTGCAGCGCTTCGCGTGCGACCGCGCGGCGAGCCACGCGGGAAACCGCTTCGACATTCGTACCGCGACGATGTTTTGCGCCGCGATGCGGCGCGATGTGTGGGACGTCGTCGGTCCTCTCGACGAGCGGTACGAAATCGGCCTCTTTGAAGACGACGACTACGCGATGCGGATGCGGCAGATGGGATACCGGGTCGTCTGTGCCGACGACGTGTTCGTCCACCATTTCGGGCAGGCGTCGATCGGCCAGCTCGGGCCCAGCGGCGAGTACGGCCGCGTCTTCCATACCAACCGGGCGCGATGGGAAGCCAAGTGGGGCAAAGCGTGGCAACCGTATAACCGCCGCGATAAGCCTGGCTACCGCGCTCTGGTCGAACGCGTTCGCTGCGTCGTGCGCGACGTCGCGCCACCAGGCGCGACCGTAGCCGTGATCAGCAAGGGCGACAGCGATCTGCTGCAGCTCGATGACCGTCGCGCCTGGCACTTCCCGCAGAACACTGATGGGCACTACGCCGGCCATAACCCTGCCGACAGCGACGCGTGCATCGCGGAACTGGAGCGCATCCGCGCGAAGGGCGCTGAGTACCTCGTGATCCCAGCCACCTCGCTGTGGTGGCTGCAGTACTACACACGGTTTGGCGAGCACCTCCGGCGCTCGTATCGATCGCTGGGCTATCAGGGAACGGCAACGGTCTTCGTCTTGTCAGGACGTGACTCATGAAGCTGCCAGTCGAGGATTACGGAGAACTCGTCGATCGTGTTCGTGACCGGATTCGTCTACACGTACCGCCTGGATCGGTCGTGTTGATTGCGAGCAAAGGCGACGAAGCGCTCGTGCGGCTCGACGGCTATCGCGCGTGGCATTTTCCGCAGACCGAAACCGGGGTCTATGCCGGGCACTACCCGGCCG
>Ga0207659_10000265_pt1 | contig 31951 bp, 32 predicted proteins | sample KBSM43metaG_FD_184330 | JGI IMG/M metagenome (GOLD analysis project Ga0207659, IMG submission 184330) | Miscanthus rhizosphere microbial communities from Kellogg Biological Station, Michigan, USA - KBS M4-3 metaG (SPAdes) (version 2) | ecosystem: Host-associated > Plants > Roots > Rhizosphere >...
TCCTTGGCGCCTTTCGCGCCCGCCAGCGTTCCCACCGGACCGTCCACGTATCCGCCGATCGCGCATTTGATGCCGGCGCCGGCATTGTTCTGGGTCGTCTTGTTCGGCCCGTCTTTGCGCGGCTCGCTGTCGAAGTTGACGCCGCTGTTGTAAGTCACCGTGATGGCATCGCCGCCATTGCCGTTGATCGTATTGGCGATGACGTCGGCCTGGGCATTGCGGTGAACGGTGATGCCGCTATCCTTGTTGCCGCTGATCGTGTTGCCCACGATCCACGCGCCAGATGTGCGCTCGATGTTGATGCCGGGCCCGCCGTTGTTGCGGATCGTGTTGGGCGCGAGCGCGGGCACGCGCGGAATGAAAACGCCGATGTAGGCGTACGAAGCGCCCGTGACATCGATGCCGATGCCGCCGCTCTGCTCGACCGTCGTATTCAGAATGCGCGCAATGCTGCCTTTGTCGATATGGATGCCGCGCCCGCTGTTTTTCGTGACGAGGTTGCCGTCGATCACCGCCGAAGCGGGTCCCGACAGGTGTATGCCGTCCTGGCCGCCCGTCACGGTGAAATTCTTGATCGTGATTTCTTTGCCGCGGTTGTAGAACGCGTGCGGCGATGCCTGTTGGCCGCCAGGATGCTGGATCGTCGTCTTCTTCTGGCCGTCGAAAATGACCCGCGTGACCTCCGGCGGAATATTGACCTGCTCTTTGCAGAGCCCGCTCACCAGTACCGTGTCGCCGGGCTTGATGGTCGCATAGACGCTGGCGATGGTATTGCCCGCGTCGCAATCAACGTTGAGCGTTGCGGCGTTCGCTGATGAGAAGCACAGGGCTGCGAGAACGGCGGCCGCGATGGCGTTGGTGACGATGGTCGATCTGTTCATTACTTCTCCTGTAGTACGGATGCAAAAAATGAATGGGAGGAAAGGCCCGCTCAATCCCAGGCCGGCGCGCGGCCCGCGGGATTTGCGATGCGGCCATCCGGACGGGCGAGCGCGTGGATGCGCCGCATCTCTTCATCGGTGAGTGTAAAGTCAAAGACGGCGAGGCTTTCGGCCATGTGCGCCGGGTTGGCCGACCGCGGAATCGGCGCGATGTTGCCCTGCTGAATTTGCCAGCGCAGCGCGACCTGCGCGATCGTCCTGCCTTTCGCGCGCGCGATTTCGGCTATCACCGGATCCTTGAACAACCTGCCGCGGCCGAGCGGACAGTAGGCGGTGAACACGATGCCGGCGCGCTTGCAGAATTCCAGCACGCGCGTTTGATCGAGGTAGGGATGATATTCGGCCTGCAGCGTCGCCAGCGGCTCCGGGCTCAGGCGCATCGTCTCCTCCACGAGCGCAATGTTGAAGTTGGCGACGCCGATGTGGCGCGTGAGGCCGTCGCGTTTCGCTTTGACGAGCGCACCGACCGTCTCCGCGAGCGGTATCTTGTCGATGGTCGGCCAGTGGATATGCAGCAGGTCAACGTAATCCACCTGAAGATTACGCAGGCTCTCGTCGACCGAGCGCGCGAAATCGGGGGCGCGCAGGTTTTCGTGCGAAACCTTGGTGACGAGAAAGATTTCTTCACGCGGCACGCCCGACGCCTTGATGCCGGCGCCGACGCCTTGCTCGGAGCCGTATTTCCACGCGGTGTCGATGTGGCGGTAGCCAAGCCGCAGTGCGGTTGCGACGATTTCGGCGCAGTCGCCGAGCTGTGAAGTGCCGAAGCCGATAGCGGGAATCTCGGCGCCGGCGGCGGAGAGTGTCGGGATTGCGGATTGGGTCATCGTTTTAACCGTTATCAACAGCCGGCGACGCACTTGCCCGCGCCGTTGAACTCCATGGTGCGGCCGCTGACGGCCAGGTGGGGCGTAACGCCTTTCAATAGTTTCATGATGGCCGCCGAGCGTGAAGCAGGGCGTATCTTGCCGCCTTCGGTCGCGGCTTCGTTCACGTGCGAGAAAATAACCGACGCGGGCCGCACCAGGTCGTTCATCGCGTAGGCGGCCGAGTTGACGGTCACCGCGCTCGGCCCCAGATTCAGCACCGCAAGATTCGCATGGTGATATTCGTTGACGATCGTTTTCATTTCGGTGTGAATGCCGGTGTCGCCCGACAGATACACGGTGAGCCCGTTGGTGAACTTGACAACGAAGCCCGTCGGCGGCCCGACGAGGAGGCCGGTGCCATCGGCTTCGTTCATCGCACGCTGCGCCTCCGACAGCAGCGCAGGCGCCACATTGTTCGCATGCGAGGCGAAAACGATCGTGACTTCGACACCTTGCGCGGCATTGGCGGTCTTTGCGACGAACGCTGCACCTAAATGTGAGTTCGAGCGGCAGGCCGTTGCAAGCGGCACGGTGGTGGCGCCGGCGGTTTGCGGGCAGAAGGTGAGCGGCTTGCCGCCGGTGATTTTCTGGATGCGCGTGCCGACGAAAAGCCCCATGTCGCTCGTCATCACGATCGCTGCGTTCTTTGCCGCCGCGACTTCCGCCGTCATTGAATTGGCGCCGCCCGGCACCGTCTCCGGCGCAGCGCACGTGCCGGCGCCCAGTGCTTTTAGCTTGCGATCGCCGATGTGATCGCCGTGCGCGTGACTCAGGAGCACCATATGGATGTTGCCGAGCCGCGGATCGTCGCTGCCGGTGAGCGTGTTGCCCGCGTCGTACAGCAGCCGCACTCCGGTCGGATCTTCGAACAGCGTCGCGCGGTCGGCTGCGCACAGCTCGCCATCGTGAGAGCCGAGCGGCGTTATTTTCACATTCTGGGCCAGGGCTGGCGATGCAGCTAAAGCAATAGCGAGCGCTGCGCTTGCATAGGCGGTTTTCATATTCTTTCTCCGTATTGGCATGTCCGACAATGTAATTGGTCCAGCAGGCAAGCAAAGATTACTAAAGGTGCATTACCTGCGCAGGAATTTCTCGGAGCACTTGATAATTTCAGTCTTGTTCGACAACCCGAGGCAGTCTCGCGCATCCTTGTCTATCCGCGACGGGTTACTGGCGCCCGCGGGCGCCGGCGGCGGATCGATTTCGTTCTGCTGCGTTGGCTCCTTTGCCGCCGCCGCAGCAGCCTGCACGAGAAAAGTTTCACTTGCAGTGGCGGAAGAAGCGCCGTCCGTTACTGTCACCCGCACGGTGTAGGTTCCAGGCGGATCGTCAGTATCGAAGATCATGTCGATCACAGGATTCAGGACCGCGACACCGGGGGACCTCGGATCACCGCGGATGGCGCTGCAGCATTTTTTGACTGCGGTGGCCTTGCCGTCCGGGGAGACGATCTCCAGTTCTGCGGCGAGATTGAGCCGCCCGGATTCCGATGGCTTGAAACCGGTCGCAATAATCGGCAAATATATTTTCGTCCCCTTCGACACAGTCCGCAGGCGCCCCATGTCGCTACCCCGCTCGCCGGGCGGGGCCTGCACCCATTTCGCGATGGTGGCGCGCGAATTCACGATCAAAATGTGCGCTTCCAGGGCTCGCTCGGCGACTTTCGGCGGGAGCGTATCGGCGGCCGCCGCGGCGAGGCAAAACGACATCGAGATCGCCGTTGCGGCAACGATGGCCGTGAATTTGTTTGACATAAAGAGCATCCCGTAGCGGTTGGTCCGACCCGGTTTCTCGAGTTTTTTGCTTAGCGTTTCTTCAGCCGCGCCCGGTCATAACCGGCGACGCGCTTGTAGCTTTCAGATAGCGCAACCAGTTCTTCGCGGCTGATGACATCATCGATGCTTTTGAAGGGTTCGTCGCCGGTGCGCCGGTAGACCTCCTGCAGGATCGCGTCGGGCGGCGCGTGGCGGTTCGCAAGCACCACGTCGCGGGTTGCGGGCAACCGCCGGTCTTCATAGGCTTTGAGCGCCGCCAACGGATCGGTGTTCGCACTCAAGGCATCGGCGAGCGCGCGCGCATCAAGTATCGCCTGCGCGGCGCCGTTGGCGCCGCGCGGGTACATCGGATGCGCGGCGTCGCCGAGCAGCGTGATACGGCCGAAATTCCAGCGCGGCAGCGGATCCTGATCGACCATCGGATATTCAAGGATGCGGTCGGCGCTGCGAATAAACTTCGGCACATCCAGCCAGTCGAATTTCCAGTCTTCAAGTACACCGATGAAATCGGCAAGGTTGCCGGGCCGGTTCCAGTCGTTCGGCTGATACTGGTCCGTCTCGATGTCGACCACCCAATTGAAGAGTTGCCGGCCCGTCGCGTCGATTGCATTGCGGATCGGATATAGCAGCACCTTGGCCGGATGGTGCCAGCCGATGCGCACCATGGTGGCCCCCGACAGCATGGGCAGCCAGCGCGTCACGCCGCGCCACATGTTGATGCCGGAATATTTCGGCGCGCCCTCATGCGGATAATACTGCTTGCGCAGCACTGAATGAATGCCCTCGCAGCTCACCACCACTTGGCCGCGCTGCGATTCAAGCGGTTTGCCGCTCGCCGCATCGACGAAATGCGCCGCACCGGTGTCCGCATCGGCACCCGTGCAACGCCATCCGGTGACGATGCGGTCGGCGCCGGCACGCGCAATGAACGCATCGAGCAGCACCATCTGCAGGTCGCCGCGATGAATGGAAAACTGCGGCACGTCATAGCCGGCGTAGAGTCCGGCCGGCTCCTTGTAGATGAAATTGCCGTATCGGTTATAGAAGCAGTATTCGCGCGTAATGACGCCCACCTTCGCCAGCGCTTCTTCCAGCCCGAGCGCAATCAGTTCTCGCGACGCGTGCGGCAGGATATTAATACCGACGCCGACCGCCTTTAACTCGCGCGCCGATTCGTAAATCCGGCAGGCAATCCCCGCGCGCTGCAGCATTAGCCCCAGCGTAAGACCGCCAATACCGGCGCCTATGATTACGACATCCAATGTTTTTCCTGCGTTCTGCACCGGGTGTTCAATCTGCCTTGATTTTCGCCGCCGTCACCACGCGCGCCCACCGCGCCAGCTCGCGTCTTACCATATCACCAAAACGCTCGGCGCTGCCGCCGACCGTGTTCATGTCCTGGCGGGCGAGCGATTCGCGCACGTCGGCCTCGCGCAGCAGCGCGTTGATGTCAGCGTTCAGTTTCGCGACCACGCCGCCCGGCGTGCCGGCAGGCGCGAAGAGACCGTACCAGGTCTCGACCACCAGCGTCGGCAAGCCTTGTTCCTGCATCGTCGCGATGTCGGGAAAAGCCGCCGCGCGTTTTTCTCCCATCGTCGCGAGCATGTGCAACCTGCCGGCGCGCACTTGCGGGGCGACCGTCTGGATGCCGGAAACCATCGCCTGCACATTGCCGCCCATGAGGTCGGTGAGCGCGCCTGCCATGCCCTTGTAGGGCACATGAACGATGTCGATACCGGTATCGAGCTTGATCAATTCGGCGGTCAGGTGCTGCGGGCCGCCATTGCCGGGAGACGCATAGAAGAGTTGTCCGGGACGGCGCTTCGCGAGCGCGATGAAATCGCGCATCGATTTCACCGGCAGTTGCGGGTGAGCCACCAGGGTCAGTTCGCTGGCCGCAATCTGGATGACCGGCGCGAAACTTTTGACCGGGTCGAACGGCAGTTTCGCGCTCAATGCCGGCGTCGTGCAGAACGATGTCGCCGTCATCAGCAGAATATGGCCGTCGGCGAACGACTTGGCAACGAAATCAGCACCTATGTTGCCGGTCGCGCCGGGGCGATTGTCGGCGATCACGCCGACGTTCCAGCGCTCGGCGAGCCGCGGCCCCAGCGTGCGCGCAACAATGTCGGCGCCCGTGCCGGGCGTGTACGGAACGACGATCTGTACATTGCGCTGTGGCCAGGCGGCGGTGCCTTGCGCGCCCGCCGTGGCCGCGCAGCACGCAGCCGTGAAACCCATCAGGGTTTGCGCGAGTCCTAGCCTCACTGGATGAGGGATGGGTAGTTTGAAATGATTTATCCGATGACCCATCCCCACCTCGGTCCTCGCCTTGAAGGGGAGGATGAGAATGGCGCTCGGAAAACAATAAAAATTGAGCGTGCGCTTATTGGATCGAAAACTTCTGGAACGTGTGGCAATCCGCGGCCGCGCGATTGCGGCTGACCGCGAAAGTCCAGGTAACTTCGCTCACGTAGAGATCGTTCTTCGAATCGAGCGCGAGGCCGTGAGGTGCGGCGAAGCTGCCGGGCGCCTCGGCTTGCGGCGTGCCCCAGCGTGCGAGCATCTTGCCGTTCTTGTCGTAGATGCTCATGCGCGCGTGGCGGGTATTGTCCTTGGTGATCTTGCCCAAGGGGCCGAATGAAGTGTCGCCTTCGTACCAAGCGAGCTCAGTCACGTACGCGCGGCCGAGTGAATCGAAGCACAGGTGTGTGGGGCGCTGCGTGTCGGTCCATTCGCGCAGGTATTCGCCGTCGGGTGTGAAGATCTGGATGCGGTCGGCCTCGCGATCGCAAACGTAGACAAGTCCTTCAGCGTCGACTGCGATGCCGTGCGGCAGGTGGAACTGGCCGGGGCCTTTGCCGGGCTCGCCCCATGACCGCTTGAGCTCGCCCTTCGGCGAAAAGATGTGCACGCGCGCGTTGCCGTAACCGTCGCTGATATAGATGTCGCCGTTGAGCCCGATCGCGACGTTGGTCGGACGGTTGAACGGGCCGGCGGGACGCTTGATGCTGGCGACGGTCTTGCCGTCGTATCCGGTATCCGACGGCGTATTCAAGACACCCATCGTCATCAGCAGCTTACCCTCGGGCGTGAACTGGCGCACGGTGTGGTTGCCGTCGTCCGTGGCGAAGATCGTGCCGTTCGGCGCGATGTAGATGCCGTGAGTGCGATGCGAGAACATGCCTTCGCCCCACGAGCGCTTGAAGTTGCCCTGGTTGTCGTAAATGATCACGGGATGGTCGCCGCGGCAGATGAGGAACACGCGGTCCTCCTGGTCGACCGCCACCCCCGCCACGTCGCGGTGCGCCCAGCCCTTGGGGAGTTGCTCCCAGCCCTCGACGACGGAATATTTGATCTGGTCCGACTTTGCCATGTGCTCCCCCCGCGATTGTTGTATTGGATATCGATTCTAGCGCAACAAATTCGTGCGTGTTTCCGCTTACGGCCGGTAGACCGCGAATACCTTGTCGGAGTTGGTGATCCACGACTCGAGGAACGTCGATGCATCGGGCCTGGCGCGGCCCAGTTCGTGCATGGCGCCGACGAGGCAGAACCAATTGAGCAGCTCCTGGTGCCCGCGGTCTTCAATCTCTGCGAGCGTGGTATTGCGCCACAGCTCGTAGTCCCCGTGCGTCAATGCCTCGTAATAGCGCTTGTCCGCTTCGACATCCGGGTACATCAGTGCGTGCTTCTGCACCAGGAACGCATGGCTCCAGCTCGATGACGCGATGATCGCCACGCGCCAGGGGCTGCGCGCAAGCGCGCGCGCGGTTGCCGCGCCGACGTCGCAGCAGCGCCAGGGCGGCGGCGATGGCGGGTCAAAGTCGTTCTCGGCGTCGGGTATCTCGCCGCTTCCCTCCGCGGGACGCCGCGGCGAGCCGCGGGCGGCTATCAGCAAGCGCCCGTACGCGTTGACGGCGAAAGGCAGGACCGGATACGGGAAACCCTTGCGGTCGTAATCGAGGAAGAGCAGCGAGTTCGCGAACGCATGGCCGAGCGGATGGTGCAGTGGTTTGTACGCGTAAGCCACGTCAATGCCGTCATTCAGCAGCGCGCCTGCCAGGTACTTGCCGGCCGCGCGGTGGCCTTGCATGGTGAAGGTTTTATCGTCCGGCTCGTCCCACACGTTGCGCCCGCGGCGATAGCCCTGCCACGGCTGAATGTCGACGGCGTCGTAAGCGAGTATGGTGAAAGGGGGCACGCAGTCTTCGCGAAAATTCTCGTACTGATCGTCGCCCCAGATCAGCACGCAGTCGGGCTTGAACGCGTCGAGTTCGCGGCGGATCTTGCGGAACTCGTCGATCATTTCCTGGCGATGCTGATCGGAGTGGCGCTGACCGCAATCATCGCCCCATTGCTCGCGCATCGTCGGGTGCCAGTTTTCCACGGCACGCAGGTGCGCGGGCAAGGTGGGATCGTCGAGGCACTGCTGCGTGCGCCGGCTCATGTTCGCCTTCGCGGCAAGGTTGGGGAAGTGAGTGATGCCGAGACCGAGAATCTGACCCATGCGCGTTTTTCCTCTCGCCCTATACTAACGGTATCTTGGAGCGCGGTGCAAAACCCGCGTTCACCCACGCTTGCCTGAACGGGTCATCGGCTGCAGAATCCAATCACTCTAACAAGGAGCGTCCCCATGGCAAAACTGCGTCACGTAGCGATGGTAGTCGAAGATATGGAGAAGACCGCGAAGTTCTACGAGCAGTCTTTCGGCATGCAGCGCGTGCGCCAGTCGCCAACCTCGATCGGGCTGTCGGACGGCTACATGAGCCTCGTGATCATCGACCCCTCCAATGTCAACATGAAAGGCGAGACGCGCCGGGGCTTGCATCACCTGGGCTTTCTGATCGACGACATGGAAGAGATCACGGCCAAAGTCGAAGCGAACGGCGCCAAGTACCACGGCGAGATCCTCGGCTCAGGGAAAGGGCCGATGACCGAGCGCAAGTATCTGGATCCGCTTGGATCGATGTTCGACATCACTACCGCCGATCATGCGCGCGAAACATGGCGCATTCCGGTTGAGTCAAAATAAGCCGCTGCCGGACAAGCTCCAGCGAATGAGAACCCGTGCCTGAAAATTTTCGCGTAGTCGTGGGCGCGCTGGCGATGATTGCGCTCGCGGCGCCCGCGTCGGCGGCATCACCGGGCGAATATCCGAATCGATCGATACGTCTGGTGGTGCCATTCGTAGCCGGGGGCAGTACAGACATCGTCGCGCGCCTGGTCGCGCAGAAGCTGACCGAAGCATGGGACAAGCAGGTCGTCGTCGACAATCGATCCGGCGGCAACGGCGCTATCGGCATGGAGATCGTCGCGCGCGCGACGCCTGACGGCCACACGCTCGTGCTCGGATACATCGCCAATCTCGGCACCGGGCCCGCACTCAATCCGAAGCTGCCGTACGACGCGATCAAGGATTTTGCGCCCATCTCGCATATCGTCACGGCGCCCAGCATTGCCGTGCTTCATCCCGGCGTGCCGGCAAAGAACCTGCAGGAGCTGATCGCGCTCGCGCGCGTGAAGCCCGGCGCGATCGCGTGGGGCACCTCGGCTATCGGCAGCATTGGGCACATGTCGGGAGAATTGCTCAATCGCCTGGCGAAAGTGCAGATGACGCATGTGCCGTACAAGGGTGGCGGGCAGGCCGTGATCGACGTGCTTGCCGGGCAGATCCCGATGGTGATCATCGGCATGACGGCCGTCACGCCACACGTGCGCTCGGGACGGTTGCGCCCGATCGCGACGACGGGTGCCAAGCGCTCGTTTGCGTTTCCCGACGTGCCGACGGTTGCGGAGCAGGGTTTTCCGGGGTTTGCCGCCGACGCGTGGTACGGCCTGCTCACGACCGCCGGCACGCCTCGCCCCATCGTGGAGAAGCTTTACGCTGAAGTCATACGCATCATGAAACTGCCCGAGTCGAAAGAGCGCATGGCGAACGTGGGATTCGAAATCGTCGCCAGCACCCCCGCTGAATTCGCGCAGTTGATCCGCGAAGAGATTCCCAAATGGACCAAGGTCGTGCGCGAGGCGGGCATACGCGCGGAATAACCTAAACTGAAGTTCGCCAACACAAGAATCACCGGAGGATCGTCATGAGATACGTATCTATCATCGTAGCCGTGCTGATGTCAGCTTTCGTCAACGCCGCAGAAATCAAAGTCGCCTCCACTCAAGCCACCGAAGAGGCCTATAAGGAGCTGGTCGCGCAATTCGAAAAGAGCACGGGGCACAAGGTCACGACGTACTATTCCGGCACGCTCAACGTCCAGAAGCGTATCGCGGACGGCGAGCCGTACGACCTCATCATCATGGCGGGCCCGGCGATCGACGATCAGATCAAGCTCAGCAAGGCAGTCGCCGGCAGCCGCGTCGATTTCGCGCAATCGGGCACCGGCATGGCGGTAAAGAAAGGCGCGCCTAAACCGGACATCGGCTCGGTCGACGCCTTCAAGAAAGCGCTGCTCGCCACCAGATCGATCGGCTATTCGACCGGCCCGAGCGGCATGTACATGTTGAGCGTATTCGAGAAACTGGGAATTGCCGACCAGGTGAAGAGCAAGCTCAAGCAAACGCCGTCAGGCGTGTTCGTCGGCACGCTGATCGCCACGGGTGAAACTGAGGTCGGTTTTCAGCAGATCAGCGAGCTCGTGCATTTCGACGGCATCGATTACGTCGGCCCGCTGCCGGGCGATCTGCAGCGCATGACGATGTTTTCGACCGGCATCCACGCGGGCGCGAAGCAGGCAGAGGCGGCGAGGGCGTTGGTCAAATACATTACCGCACCGGCCGCCGCGCCGGTCATTCGGAAGCACGGGCTCGAACCAGCGAGTTGAACGGCTAGAAAAACGAGCGAGCCACAGAGGGCACAGTTCACAGAGGGCAAACAAACCAGAACGATTCGATTTTTTGCTGATTTGTTTTTGTATTTCTCAGTGTTCTCTGTGCCCTCTGTGGCAAATGTCTTAGCTTTTACTTCTTCTTGCCGCTGCGGCGCGCGATGAAGTCGAGCGTCGCCTGCGCGCACTCGTCGGGAGCGACCGCCGCGGTGTGGTAACCGTCGACCTTGATCGCGACCAGCTCCGAGTCGGGAATCTTCTTCTGGTACGCCTTGAATTCGGCGATGCTGCGGCGCTTTGTGTCGTTGGCGATGACCAGCGTCGGGCATTTCACGTTTTTGAGTTCGGGATTCAGGTCGACGCCGCCGACCCAGTTCACGTACGCGTGGCCGGTCGAAACCGCGGTCTGCCCCATCAGATCGACCCACCAGTCGACGCCGCGCGCCGGCATCTTGCTGCCCAAACGTCCGCCCATGGTCCAGCGCGACCAGCTGCGCATGCCGTAGCGGTCCATGTGATCGAGCCAGCCGGGCACCGTCGGGCCTTTGACTGGCGAGCACACGAGTGTCGCGGTCTTGATGAGGTGCGGATACAGCATCGCAAATTTCAGCACCGGCATGCCGCCGCTCTTGCCGCCAACCACATGCACCGGCTCGTGCGGCGACAATGCGCCGACCACCCTCGCGAGATCGTCCGCAAAGAGCTCGGTCGTGAATTCGAAATCCTTCGGCACCGCGCCCGTCTGCCCGAAGCCGCGCTGGTCATAGCGGATCACGCGGTACTTGCGCGAGAAATGCGGCACCCACGCGCGCCACGCTTCGGTGTTCTCGGTGAAGCCGTGCACGAATACGACCGTCTCGGGCGTCGTCCACGCGTCGGTGTGATCGTCGATCTTGTAAAAGAGTTTGAGGTCCGGCGACAGATCTAGAAACGGCATGGGGTTCCCCTGATGATGCGGGCGCGAACGCGCGCTGCAAAGTTCGTTTGCGAGATTCTACCCTGCGCCCGAGAGTGCGCTCAACCGGTATCGATGTGCCGTGCTAAACTTTGCGCTGCTTTCCGGCGCGCGATTTCAAACTGCGCGCCGTCCGCTAGACGAGGAGAAAAAAATCATCCGCTTCCCATATTTGTTCAGGGTATTTGCGTGCGCTGCTTTCGCGGCGCTGCCGGCCGGCGCGCACGCGCAGTGGCAACCGACGCGCAACGTCGAAATTGTCGCGCCCGCCGCGGCGGGCAGCGCGCTCGACGCCGTCGCGCGCCTGATGCAGAAAGTGCTGCAGGACAAAAAAATGCTGAGCGCGAATCTTACTGTCGTCGACAAGGCGGGCGGCGGCAACGCGGTCGGCTTCAACTACCTGAACTCGCGTCCGGCCGACGGTCACACCGTGCTCGTGACGCCGTTCACCATCATCACCAACAAGATCACCGGCGCCAATCCGATCAACTATCAGGACATCACGCCAATCTCCATGCTCGCCGACGAGCACATCGCATTCGTGGTGAACGCCAATTCGCCGCTCAAGACGGGAAAGGATTTGCTCGAGCGCATCAAGCGCGACCCCGCGTCGGTGAGCATGGCGCTCGCGGCGGCGCTCGGCAACGCCAATCACATCGCGATGAGCCTCGTCGGCAAGGCGGTCGGCGCCGATCCCAAGCGCTTTCGCATCGCCGTGTTTAATTCGAGCGGCGAATCGATCACCGCGGTGCTCGGCGGCCACGTCGAACTCGCGATCACGACCACCGGTCTCGTCGGGCCGCATGTCCAAGCCGGCCGCGTGCGCGTGATCGCGGTCGCGTCCGAGAAGCGGCTTGCCGGCGCACTCGCGCAGACGCCGACGTGGCGCGAGCAGGGCGTCGACGTCGTGTTCAGCAGCTGGCGCACGCTGATCGGCCCGCGCGGCATGGCCCCGGAGCAGGTCGCCTACTGGGATGGATTGATGGCGAAATTGTCGACGCAGGACGAATGGCTGCGCGATCTCGACCAGAACGCGCTCACGCCGGCGTATATGAATTCGGACGCGACGAAAAAACTCCTCGCGCAACAGGCGGAAACGCTGCGCGGCATCCTGACCGATCTCGGGCTTGCGCGCTAACGCGGTGCGGAAATATTTTCTCGCGGCTGCCTGCGTGCTCGGCGCGGCGTCCGCAAGCGCGCAGTCCTATCCGATCAAACCCATACGCATCGTCACCAACGAGCCCGGCGGCGGACTCGATTTCGCGCTGCGCGTGATGACGCCGGCACTGTCGAGCGGTCTCGGCCAACAGGTCATCGTCGACAATCGCGGCGGCGCCGGCGGCGTGATCGCCGCGGACATCGTCGCGAAAGCGTCGCCCGACGGCTACACGCTGCTTTACTACAGCAACGGCATATGGACGCTGCCGCTGCTGCAGAAAGTGCCTTATGACTTCGTGCGCGATTTCACGCCCGTCACACTGGCTGCAAGCTCGCCCAACATACTCGTTGTGCATCCGTCGCTGCCCGTCAATTCCGTTGCCGAATTGATTGCGCTCGCGAAAGCAAAGCCCGGCACGCTCAACTACGCGTCGGGCGGACGCGGCGCGCCGACGCACCTTGCCGCGGAGCTCTTCAAGTCGATGGCGGGTGTGGACATCGTGCACATTCCTTACAAAGGCAGTGGACCGGCCTTGATCTCGCTGATTGGCGGCCACGAGCAGTTGATGTTCACCGTCGCGGTCGGCGGGCTCGTGCACGTGAAAGCGGGGCGCCTGAAACCGCTCGCCGTGACGAGCGCGAAACCATCGGCGCTGCTGCCAGGCCTTCCCACCGTTGCCGCCTCAGGATTGCCGGGCTACGAATCGGTGTCGATTCAGGGCTTGTTCGCGCCGGCCAAAACGCCGGCTGCGGTCGTGCAGCGCCTGCAGCATCAAGTCGTGCGCGTCGTCGCACGCGCGGAGGTGAAAGAAAAGTTTTTCAATGCCGGCACCGAAGTCGTGGGCAGCACGCCGGCGGAATTCGCCGCCGCAGTTCAGGCTGACATGACGGCGATGGCAAAGGTTATCCAGGCGGCGGGAATACGCGCGGACTGATGTTGTTAAACGAATTGCGCGACAATCCCCATAATTCAGGGGAAGCGACAAGTCAAAAACCTGAACCGTCATTCCGGCGTAGGCCGGAATCCAGTTTGTTTCTATCGCCTGGACACTGGCTTGCGCCAGCGTAACGGACCTGACTAATGAATTCCTAAATGTTACCAAGGGGGCACAAATGGCAGCACTACTGAAGAACGCAGTCAAAGAAATGATGAAAGAAGGCAAGCCGGCGCTCGGCATGATCGCGCGGCTCGGCCGCTCAGGCGACATCGCGCGCATCGCCAAGACGACCGGCCACGATTTCGTGTTCGTCGACGGCCAACACGCGCTGTATTCGGTCGAGACGACCGGCCACATCGCGCAAGCGGCGCTCGGCTGCGGCGTGGTGCCGATGGCGCGCGTGCGCAGTTGCGACGATCCCGACACCCAAGTGTTGCTCGACAACGGCGTGATGGGAATCGTGTTTCCCGATATCAACACCGCGGCGGAAGCAAAGCGCGCAGTCGATCGCGCCAAGTTTCCGCCCGTCGGCCGCCGCTCGGTATCGGGCAGCTACACGATGTTCGATTTCCGCCCGGTGTCTACCGCCGACGCGGTCGCCACGCTCAACGAAGCGACGCTGGTCGTGTGCATGGTGGAAACGCAGGAAGGCCTCGACAACGTCGATGCGATTGCGGCGGTCGACGGCGTCGACGTCATCCACGTCGGATCCAACGATTTGATGACGTCACTCGGCAAGCCCGGCCAGTACGGCACGCCGACGCATATCGCCGCACTCGACAAAATATTCGCCGCGGCCAAGAAGCATGGCAAGTTTGCCGGCGTCGGCGGCGACCGCAATGCCGAGCGCCAGGTCGAGTTTATCCGCAAAGGCGCGCGTTTCCTGACGACTAACAGCGACATCGCGTTCATGGCCGCGGAAGCGTCGCGCGTGACCGGCGAACTGCGCAAGGCGCTCGGCGCTTGAGTTTGTTTAATGCCGTTGTACTCGGCGCGTCCGCGTTTGCGGCGATGCACGCGCATGCCGCCGACACGTTTCCGGCGCGCCCCGTCCGCATGATAGTGCCGAGCGGCGCCGGCGGCGTCACCGACGTGCTGGGCCGCATTCTTGCGCACAAGCTCGGCGAGAATCTCGGCCAGCAGGTGGTGATCGACAACCGGCCCGGTGCGAGCGGCATCGTCGGTTCGCAGATCGTCGCCACGGCGGTCCCTGACGGCTATACGCTGTTGATGGTATTTCCGTCGCACGTGGTCAACCCGTTTCTGTACAAAACGATGCCGTACGACACTGAGAAGGCGTTCGCGCCGATTACTATCGTCAGCACGGTGTCGTTGCTGCTCACCGTGAACCCCGAGCAGCCGGTTAGAACGACACAGGAGTTGATCGCGTACGCGAAAGCGAACCCGGGTAAATTAAATTACGGCACCGTCGGCAGCGGGAGTCTTGGGCATCTGGGCGCCGAGCTGTTCCGCTCGATGTCGGGCACGCGCATGACGCAGATCGCGTACAAAGGCAGCCCGCAAATTCTGGCGGCGCTGATTGGCGGCGAGATCAACATGTACATGGTCGCGTCGATCAGCGGCGTGATGCCACAGCTGAAATCAGGCCGCGTGCGCGGGCTCGGTGTGAGCACGAAACAATCGCTGCCCGTATTGCCGAACGTGCCGCCGATCGCCGACGCTCTGCCTGGCTACGAGGCGCGCGGCTGGAACGGCATCTTCGCGCCGGCCGGCACGCCGAAGCACATCGCCGAGAAACTGCATCGGGAAATCGTGAAGATCGTACGCTCGCCAGAGTTCGCGCAGAATCTGATGGCGGAAGGCGCGACTGCGGTGGGTAATACGCCCGAGGAATTCGCCGCGGTGATCCGCGCCGACATGAAGAAGTGGGCGGCGGTGATCAAAGAAGCGGGGATCAAGGGCGAGTAGGCCGCGCTCGTCATTCCCGCGAAGGCGGGAATCCCGACGCTTTAGTGCATTCCTGAACGCTCGCCTGCGCGGGTCGATGCAGCAGCGGCTTTTTCTCCGTCAGCGTTTCGAGAAACGCCACGATTTCGTCGATCTGCGCTGAAGAGAGATTCAGAGGCCGCAATATGCTGTCCGCGGCGCGCTGAGCGACCGGCTCTCCGGGCTCGGCATGCTGGTGCGGTACCGCGAGGTGCATCTTGACCGCGTCGATCCCGGAATAATGTCCGACCACATCGCGCAGATTGGTCAGGCTGCCGTTGTGCATATACGGCGCGGTCAGCGCGACATTGCGCAGGCCCGGCACTTTGAACGCCCCATAGGCTTCAAGGTTGAGCGTTACGTGCTGCGTGCTGACGGCGTTCGCACCGGAGCGATCGTCGTTGTGCGGCGTCAGCCGGTTGAAACGGCTGGCGAGCACGGTCTTGATGCCGTCGTAACGTCCCCAGTCGAAGCGCCCGCCCGCGGTGCCGACCGGAATTCCCGTCTTGTCGAATTCGCCATTGGTGAATTGCGGCCCCAGGTGACATACGCTGCATTTCGCCGCGCCGATGAAGAGCCGCAGCCCGCGTTGCGCCGCGGCGGGATAGCGCGCCGCGGTTTTGCGGTCGCCGCGCACGAGCGCATCGCGAAATTCATCGAACAGCGTGCGGCCGCTGACGAGTGATTCCTGAAACGCGGCCAGCGCTTTGCCGATGTCGGCGAACAGCGCTTCGTCATCCGCCGGCGGCGGCTTGCCGTATGCCAGTCGATAGCGGCAGAGCAGATCGGGCTGCGACCGGATCAGCGCCGCGACGTGCCGCTCTGCGCCGCCCATCTCGCGCGTATCGAGCATCGGCCGCAAGCTCGCGGCCCACAGGCTGTCGGCAGCACCACTCCAGCCGAACCAGCGGTTGAACCGCGCATTGACGACGCTTTTAGTGTGGCGTTCGGTCTCCTGCAGGCCGACCGCGACTGCGCGGCCATCGCTCCATCCGGATTCCGGCACGTGGCAGCTCGCGCAACTGATGGCGCCGGTGGTCGAGAGGCGCGGGTCGAAGAATAACCGGGCACCAAATTCAACCGCGCGCGGATTGCCGGAAACGCGATTGCTCGCATCGCTCGTGAGCGGGGGCGGCCACGGGCCGTGCTGACGGATCGCCGCGATTTCCGCGCGGCTGAAAGCGAGGATTCCGTCCGCGTGAGCTGGAATGCCCGAGCACAGCAGGAGCGCGGCCGCACCGGCTAGACGAGCCCGGCGCATCGCCCCTGGCATCGCGGATTACTCGAGCACCAGCACGTCGTGGCGGTCGGTGTTGGTCACCAGTCCCGGTATATTAGTGCCGGATTGGACCGAGCCGCTGACGAGATGGAAGCGGTTGCCGATGAACCCGCCGGCGAGTCCGTGCCGCGGCAACGGCATGGGCGGCAGCCGCGACCACGCATTGACTTTCGGGTCGAAGGCTTCGACCGTCGTGTACGTCGCCCAGTAATCGCGATGGCGGATTTCGCCGCCCGCCACATAGAGGCGTCCGTTCTGCACGCCCCACGTGGTTGCGCTGCGCGGCGTCGGCATCGGCGCGCGCAATACCCACTGGTCGGTTCCGGGGTTGTACTCCTCGACAATATCCACGTTGAGTGCATTCGGAATGAACACCGAACCGGCGCGGCCGCCGGCGATGTAAATGCGACCGTCGATGACGCCCGATGCGGCGTGGTTACGCGGCGTCGGCAGGTCGGCGCGTTTTGAGTACGTGTTGGCGGCAGGATCATAAACGTCGTGCGTGCCGACCGAAACATTGCGCGACGGATGCAGCCATTCCTCCTTGGCGCCGGACGGCAATGTTGCGCCGCCGATCAGATGGACGCGTCCGTTCACCGTCACCGCGCTGATGGAGCCGCGCGCCTGCGGCACCGGCGCGAGCGGCTTCCACGTATCGGCCTGCGGGTCGTACTCCCATGCATTGTTGACCGGGATCCACGTCGGCTGGCCTTTCTCGGGCAACGTGTAGCCGCCGAACATGTATATGCGCCCGTTCACTTCGGCGAGCGCAAAGTGGTGGTGATACGCCGGCATGTCGCGCTTGCGCGTCCAGCGGTCGGCGGCGGGATCGTATTCCATCACCATGCCGATCGGCTTCCACGCGATTGCCAGGCCGCCGAACACGTACAGCTTGCCGCCGGCGGCGATGCCGTAGACTTCTTCCGCGCCCTGCGGAATCGGCGCCGCGGTTACCCATTTCTGCGCGAGCGCGGGGCCGTTCAGCAGACCCAGCATCAAGAACGCAACTGCGATGCCGGCGGCACCAAAGTATTTTGCTTTCATCGTTTGCTCTCCCCAGGTTTTTTGCTGCGCGTTATTATTTGCTGGCTGCGTGGTCGTTCGATGCGATCAGGGGATGGGCTTCAGGCGGAGTTCATCTGCCGTGCCGCTGACGAAACCGTAGCGAGCGTATACCGCCTGACCTTCCGCCGACACGAGAAATTTCAGATAAGTGGCCGCGGCGCTCGCCCTGGGTGAATCGCGCAGCGGACCGATGGCGTAGGCCACTTCATCGCGCAGACTGTCCGCCGGCGGCAATTGCACGCCTTCAACCGGTGCGCCTTCGCGCACGGCTTCGATAGCCTCGGTTTTCCACACGATGCCCGCGTCGGCGGTTCCCTGGCGAATGCGGTCCGGCGTTTCCCGATGATGCACCGCGGTGAACCAGTTGTTCGCGGTCGTCTGGCAGGAGTAACACTCCTTGCCGCCGGATATTTGTTGCCAGATGCCGTACCGCTCGAGTACCTTGCGTGCGTAAAACTGCATGATCCCTTCGTTAACCGGGTTGGGCATCGAAGTCTTCACGTCCGCCCGCGCCAAGTCGCCGATGCCGAGCACGCGCTTCGGATTGCCCTTCGCAACCATGATCTGCATTTCGTTGTGCATGTACGTTGCGTAATTGTCCATCAGACCGGCCTGGCGCAATTTCTGCAGGTGGCCAAGGTTCACCGACGCATAAACGTCCGGCCGGCCGGGATAGTCTTTTCCTTCGTAGCGCCAGCCGCCCGCGAGTATGGCGTCCGCGATCAGGCCGGGCGGCAAGGTAATCAACCCGACGCTGACTTCAGGGTTCAGTTTCTGGAACGCCTGCACCACGTCATCCATCGCGAAGAACTGGTTGCCGGCCAGCCAGAGTATGAGCCCGGCTTCCTGCGGCATGCGAGCGAGCGCTTCCGCGCCGCGCAACGTATTGGCGCCTGCGAGATATAGTTTGAGGTCGCTATCCTTGCCCTGAGGTATTTGCGCGAACCCGGGCGCTGCGCCGCTCTGCGCGTAAACCGCGGCGGACGCCAGCGCCAGAATACCGGCGAGAAAAAGACCGCATCCGCCGATTGCTTTATTGCGCATGCCGGCCAGCTTGCTCCAGGGTCGACAAGGTGGCTGCAAATTGCAACCGCTTAAGTGCGAACCTTGCACCTAAGCCGGTTCGTACTTGAGCCGCTTCACCTTCTCCATGTTCGTGCCTTCGAGGCGGATCAGGCGCGTCGGGCCGGCACGGCTCGGTGAATGGAGATCGCCTTCGTTGTAGACATGCGCGACGCCGGGTGTGAGCTTGTACTTTGTTTTGTGCTTGACCTTGCCCGGCTGGTCGGGGCTCGCGGGACTCACGAGTTCCCAATCGGACATCGCGGTTTCGCCGGCGACCTGGCCGTAAATCGCCCACGAAGGGCCGTGGTCGTGCGGCGGGCTTTCTTTGGGGCCTTTGTACTGGTGCGCGAGTATGCAGAAGCCGAGCTCCGGATCTTCGTGCAGGATTTTGCGCTCAGGCGTGTTGTCGTCGAAGGTCGCCTTGATGAAGTCCTGGTCGACCAGCACTTCCTTCAGGAGCTTGCACACTTTTTCGCGGCCGGCAGGGCCGGGCTGCGACTTCAGGGCGGCGCGGAATTCGTTTGCGAGTTGGGCAACGGTATGAGCCATGGTGTTCCTCCTACGATTTATTTGGCATGCGCAAGAACGCGCCGCAATGGAACTATAACTTATTTTGCGAAGTTTCGATCAGCCGTCGCGCTTGATCACCGCTTCGATATCCGCCGCCGGCACCTTGATATTTACGCCGGCGCGCTCTTCCTGCAGCAGCATTGGCACGCGCGAATCGCGCGCAGCCCAGCCGCGGGTCAGGGCCTCGGTCATGTCGGCGCGCGTGAGCTCCGCGATGCGCATCGGCACGCCGACATCGCGCGCCAACTCGGTCGCGAGCATCACGTCCTTGTGCGCGAGCTTCAGCGTAAAATCCGGCGGATCGAATTCACCGCGCAGGAATTGTTTGCCCAGCCGGTCGAACGAACGCTGACGCCCCAGCGAGCACTGGCGCACCGCCGCCCACAGCGCCAGCGGCTCGACGCCCGCCTTGACGCCCATCGTAAATACTTCGGCGAGCGCGGTCTGGATTGAATAGCCGGCCATGTTGTGCACGAGCTTGGCTACCGAGCCCGCGCCGATCGGGCCAATGTAGATGACCTGGTCGCCTATTGCGTCAAGCGCGGGCTTGAACTTGTCGAAAACAGCCTTGTCGCCGCCGACGAGCAACGCGAGCTTGCGGGTTTTCGCGCCGCTGGGGCCGCCGCTTACGGGCGCATCGAGCAGGGCGATGCCTTTGGCCGCAAAACGCGCGTGCAGCTTGCGGATGACGGTAGGCGAATTGGTCGACAGGTCGAACCATGCGGTGCCCGGCTTCATGTGCTCGATCAATATGTCGGCGACCGCTTCAACTTCGCGCGGTCCGGGCAGTGAGGTGAATATGACTTCCGAATGCGCGGCGATCTCTCGCGGCCCGTCGGCCCAAGTCGCACCCGCTTTCAGATGCGGCGCCGCGGCATCGCGCCGCAGGTCGTTGACGGCCACTTCGTGTTCGCCTGCCTGCAGGTTGAGCGCCATGGACGCGCCCATCGTTCCCAAGCCTATGAATCCAGCACGCATGATGATTGACCTTTATTAGATTGTTTGCGGATTGACAGCGCCGCTGCGGTGGCGGCGCGGTGATTCATTATATGATGGCGCGAGGAGGAATAACTATGACCTATCGACTGCGCGCCGCATTATGCGGCCTGCTGCTTGCTGCGTCCGGCCTTGCCGCCGCCGAAGTGCAGGAAATCAAAATACCGAAGGGCGCCGGCGGCATCGGCTTTCTGCCGCTGCTCGTGATGGAGCAGCAGAAAATCATCGAGAAGCAAGCAGCGCAGCTCGGCAACAGGAATCTGAAAGTCACCTACGCCAATCTCGGCGGTCCGGCGGTGGTCAACGACGCGCTATTGTCCGGCGCCGCGCACATGGTGCCGGCGGGCCCGCCGGCATTCCTGTTTCTATGGGACCGCTCGCGCGACAGCACCCAGATCATGGGCATCGCCGCAATGAGCTCGCTGCCGATGTATCTGAACACCACCAATCCGAAGATCAGGTCGCTGCGCGACATCACGGAAAAGGACAAGATGGCGATCACTGCCGTCAAAGTCTCGATCCCCGCGATCATTATGCAGATGGCGGCGCGCAAGGAATTCGGCGACAAGGAAGTGTTCCGCTACGACCGCTACACGGTCGGCCTGCCGCATCCGGACGGTGTTGCCGCAATGCTGTCGGGCATTAGCGAGATCAACCTGCATTTCACTTCGCCGCCGTTTGTCGCGCGCGAGCTGAAAGACCCGCGCGTGCGCACCATCCTGTCGACCGACGATGTAATGGGCGGCTCGACGACATTTACGATGCTCTACACGACGAAGAAATTCCGCGACGAGAACCCGCTCACCTACAAGGCAATCGTGGGCGCCGTCAAGGAAGCGATCGACTACATCAATCGCGACAAGCGCGGCGCGGCGCAGGTTTACTTCGACTCGATCGGCGGCAAGGGCGAAACCATCGAAGAAATCATGACGACGCTGAACGACCCGAAGAATGTAATAACGATGGTGCCGCAGAACACGCTCAAATATGCGCAGTTCATGCACGAGATCGGCTCGCTCAAGAACCGCGCGACGTCATGGAAGGATTTGTACTTTCCCGAAGTTCACGACCTGCCGGGAAATTGACCGCGTTGCAGCCTGGGCGCGGTCACTCGGCCGCGATGCGCGCTTTCTTCACCACTTCCGACCAGCGCGTGATGTCGCGCGCGATGCGGTCGTGAAATTCGGCGGGGCTGGAAGCGCTGGCATCGATGCCGGCGGCGAGCAAACGCTCTTTCATTTCATCCATCGCCAGCAGCGCCGCGAGCTCGGCATTGAATCGCCGGATCACTGGAGCCGGCGTAGCTTTTGGCGCGAGCAGGCCGTACCAGCCGTCGACTTCGAAGCCCGGCACGCCCGCTTCGGCGATGGTCGGCACATCGGGTAGTGCCGCGGTGCGCCGCGTCGTGGTCACGCCGAGCGCGCGCAGTTTGCCCGCCTTGATGTGCACGCCGCCGGACGCGACGCCCGAGAAAAAAGCGGCGATCTGGCCGCCGAGCACGTCGATCAGCGCCGGTCCGCCGCCTTTGTACACGATTCCCACCATGTCGATGCCGGCGAGCACCTTGAAGAGCTCGCCCGAGAGATGTGTCGCGTTGCCGTAACCCGTATACGCATAATTGATCTGGCCGGGCCGCGCTTTGGCGAGCGCGATGAATTCCGCGACGGTTTTCGCCGGCACTGCCGGGTTCACGACGAGCACGTAGGCGCCATTGCCGATCAGGCCGACCGCGGCGAAATCTTTCAAGGTGTCGTACGGCAGCTTGCGCATAACCGACGGCGTGATCGCATGGCCGGCGGGCACAATCAGCAGGGTATGCCCGTCGGGCACGGCTTTGGCCGCCAGATCCGTGCCGATGATTGCATTGGCGCCGCCGCGATTGTCGACGACTAACTGCTGGCCGAGACGCTCGGGCAGGCGCGAGGCGACGATGCGGCCGATCACATCGACCGCGCCACCGGGTGGGAAAGGCACAATCAGGCGTACGGGTCGAGTCGGCGACCACTGCGCGCTCGCATCCGTGATGGCCGCGATGAGCGCAAAGATCGCCGCTAGCGCGATCATGCGCCTGCGGTTGACGTGGAGAATGTGCTCGCTCGGTCTGGGCATGGATTCGAACGACTGTAGCACGAGAGTGCGGCGTCGTATTCGCATCCCCGCGTGAAGTCCGATGCGGACGTGCTACGCTTGAGCGTGAATCATCGATAAAAATGTTGCGGCGTAGCAAAGCCGCACGGATCATGCAGCGAGGAGACGGGTCATGCGGATATCAGTGTGCGTGCTGTTGCTGGCCATTACCCAGTTCGCAATGGCGGCGGACGACTATCCCGTTCGTCCCGTGCGCTGGATAGTGCCGGCCCCGCCGGGCGGCGGCACCGACGCGGTCGGGCGGATCGTCGGCGCGAAGCTCTCCGAACTGTGGAAGCAACAGGTCGTGATCGACAATCGCGGCGGCGCGCAGGGCGGGCTCGGCACTGCACTCGGCGCGAGAGCTGCGCCCGACGGCTATACGATTACGTTTGCGTACACCGGGCCGGTCGCAGTGAATCCGCATCTCTATACGAGCCCTGGTTACGACACGCTGCGCGATTTCGCCGCGGTGTCGAGGCTCACCGAGCAGCCCATGATCATGACCGCGCATCCGTCGATGCCGTTTGCCAATCTGAAAGAGCTCGCTGCCTACGCGAAACAGAATCCCGGCAAGCTTTCATTTGCGTCGAGCGCGTCGGGGCAGCAGCTCGCGGGCGAGCTCTTCAAGCTCACGGCGGGCGTCGACATCGTGCACATCCCGTACAAAGGCGCGGGGCCGGCGGTGCTCGACCTGCTCGGCGCCAATGTGAATCTGATGGTTTCGAATCCGACGTCCGTGGTTCCGCACGTCAAGTCCGGCAAACTCAAGGCGGTGGGGATATTCGGCGCCAAGCGCATCGACGCGCTGCCCGACGTGCCCGCGGCGGCGGAGTCCGGGTTTCCGGACCTGGCAGCGGTCAACGAGTGGTATGGCGTCATCGCGCCCGCGGCGACGCCGCCGGCCATCGTCGCGGCATTGAACGCGGGCATCCTGCGCGCGCTGAAGTCACCGGACGTGCTGCAGCGCCTGCAGGCGCTCGGCATGAACGCCGCGCCGAGCACGCCGGCGGAGTTCAACAAGCAGATACGCGAGGACTACGCGCTGTGGGGCAAAGTCGTTAAGTTGTCGGGCGCAAAGGCGGACTGAGCTGCGTATTTGGCCGCTGGCCGGAGCAGGCATTGTCGACGGCTGCGCAGATAATGCTGGCCATGTCGGCATGCAGTCGCCCAGGGTTGTCCGCTAAGAATTTTTCGACCATCGCATATACCTGATCGTAAGTGATGCCTTTGCCCAGGCAACTGGCTAATCTTACATAGCGAATCTCATTTCTTCGACGCTCATTGACGGGCCTGGATACGGCGGGAGCATTGCTCAAGGTATCGATGACGCCCCATACGTAGCTGCGTTTCATCGCGGCAGGCCATTCCAGCCATTCCTTTCCCGACATCGCGGCCCCCGGCGCGCTAGCATTCCGTGCTGACATGGCTCGCATCTCCCAGTTGTTCATTTTTTTCTGTGCAAAATGTCATATGTTTATGGCATATGCCAACGTCCCTGCGTTTATTCGCAAGAAGCGAGCCAGTGCCATACATCACGGAACCCCCGGATTTACGTGACAAAATGCGCGAGCGAATGCGGCGTGCGGCAGATTGCAAGACGAGCTCGTCGAATAGCCGACATACGGGAGCCCGGGCGGAAAAGTTCAAAACCTTACAGTGGTATTTAAAGCGAGCGGGTTATCGAGGAAGAGCGGTCAGTTGGAGCATATGAGCTATCGAAGCAGCAACTACGCCCGATATCCTACTTGAAATTTTGGCCTGGCGACGCGCTGAGATTGCACGGCGACGCGCATTATCGGAGCCGGACTTCGAGCGAATTATGCACGTATCATTTCACCAATTTGATTCATTTGGCATTTCTTTTACCATCCTTCAAACGCAGGCGGCAGCCTTAAAATGCATATGGCATGTCGCGGGGACGCGTGCATTAACGTGCTTTCAGCACTTCCGCCGCCCAATCCCACATGTATGCGGAGCCGATGCTGATGTTGTCGACCTGGCAGTGGTGATAGCCGCCTTCGGCGCGGGTGAAAACTTTCAATTCCTTCTTGTTGGAGCCGGCGGCGGCGATCATTTTCTGCGCGTGCTCGAACGGCGCCTGCTGGTCGCCCTCGCCATGCACGAGCAAGTAAGGGCAGCGCATTTTCTGAATCACGCCGTCCAGCTTGAATCCTTCGAGTTTCTTGAACGCTTCTTCCTTGGTCTTGACATCGAACACCCACAACAGGTGCTGCCATGGCACCGACAGCGAGAGAATTTCGCCGCGCTCGATACGCGCGAGCCGCTGCTGCCACTTCGTGTGGTAGTCCCACTCGGGTCCCCACGAGATGCAGCACGCGAAACGTCCGTCCATTGACGCAGCGCGCGGTGCGTAATAGCCGCCGAGGGAGAGCGCCATGATGCCGATTCTTTGCGGGTCGAATTCCGGACGCGCCGCGAGATAGTCGTAAGCGGCGCCGGCATAGCGCTCGGTCTCGTGATGCAGCGGCAGGTTGCGAAAACGAATCGCTTCGCCATTGCCCGGCCCGTCAAGGATCAGGCACGACACGCCGCGCGCGGCGAGATCGGGCACGCCGCGGAAGTATTGGATCTCCTTGGTTACGTCGAAACCGTCGAGAAACAGCATGACCGGTCCCTTGCCGCTGCCCGGTGCCCGCTCGGCGTGCACGATGACGCCGGGCAGGTGGGTTCCTTCATACGGTACCTCGACATGCTCGATGCGCGGCCGCGTCATCAGTCCGGCCGCCTTTTTGAATGCCTGCACGCCGCGCATATAGGCGGCCTGCGTTTCGGCGGTTTTGGGCTGCGAGAAACGTTCGCCGACGTGATAGTAGTGCGCGGCACGCAACAAGTAAGCCGCGGCGGTCAACGCGTGGCCTTTCGCGGCTTCGGCGTGGCCGATCGATTCGAGGCGGTCCGCTTCGCTGGCCCACTCGTTGAACCATGCGACGTCGTCGCCATCGCGGTCTTTCAAACGCAGGCCGATGCGATGGACTTCGTCAATTTCGGCGCCGCCCCACGGTGCGCCGCCCAGCGCGATCAATACGCCATGCGACCAGCGGTAATTGCCCGGAAAGTATGTAAACGCAAGTTCGCCGTCAGGCAGCGCGGAAGCCGGCATGAATGTTCTCCGAAGTAGTGAATATCGTTGCGGCCGGCGGCGCGAGCTACAGTCGCGGAATGCCGGACTCGATGATGATCCTGCGGAATTTCTCGACGTCCCTTTTTACGATGGCCGCGAATTCCTCCGGCGTGTTGCCAACCACTTGCAGCCCCAGTTGCCGGAAGCGATCGCCCGTCTCAGGCGTTTGCAACGCTTGCGCGATGGCGCGCTGCGCCGTGCGCACGCTGGCGGCGGGCGTTTTCGCCGGCGCGAACAGTCCATTCCAGAACTGGATGTCGAATCCGGTTACGCCCTGCTCGGCAAGCGTCGGCACGTCCGGCAGAACCGGCGAGCGCTGAGTGCTGGTAATGCCGTACGCCTTGAGCTTCCCCGACTGTATGTGAGCGAGCGTGGCGAGCGGGGTGAGCATCGACAAATCCGCTTCGCCCGACACGAGCGCGAGCTCCGATGGAGCGCTGCCCTTGTAGTGGATGTTCGTCATCTTGACCTGCAATTGCGCCCACAACGCATCGCCGGCGAGTTCACCAGTGGCACCGGGAATCGCGACATTTAACCTGCCGGGCTGTTTTTTGGCGTGGCTGACGAGATCGTGAATAGAAGTGCCCGGCAGGCGCGCGTTCGCGGCCACCACCATGCCGGTCGTCGAAAACTCGGTGACCGCCACAAAATCGCGCACCGGGTCGTACGGGAGTTTTGCGTAGAGTGTCGCGTTGACCGCGTGAGTGCCGCTGTTGCCCACGGCGAACGTATGGCCGTCGGGGGGTGATTTCGCCGCCAGTTCGGTAGCGACGACGCCATTATTGCTCGGCCGGTTGTCGACGATAATCGTCTGGCCGAATGCGGCGGTCAAGGCGGGGACCAGCAGGCGGATTTGTATATCGGATGGGCCTCCCGGCGCAGAGGCGACGAGCACGCGGATCGGCCGTGCCGATGCGCCTTGCGCAAATGCATCCGAGCAATCAAATGCGAGCGCCGCCGCAAGCACGTAGAGCGCATGCATTACGCCATTCACCGAAGAGCGGTTTTTCACGCGCAAACTTTAGCAGGAGCGCGAATTCCCGCCTAGCGGCCGCACGCGTTTGACGCGTATAGTTCCCCGCATTTGTCGCTGAACTGAAATCATGTTGCACTGCGCGAAGACGATAGTCGTATTAATAGTGTGGGGGGGCGCTCAGCGCCTGCTCATCCTCAGCGCCGTGAATGCGCTGACGCCATCCGACACATATGCCGTTCAGGAAAATATCGCTTATGGGCCCGCAGCCCGCAACCGGCTCGACGTTTACGAGCCGCGCGCCGAAGAGTCCGGGCTGCCGCCCGCCAATGGATATCCGGTCGTGGTGTTTTTCTACGGTGGTACCTGGACCAGCGGCTCGCGTGCCGACTATCGCTTCATCGGCGAGGCGCTCGCGTCGCGCGGCATCGTGACGATCATCGCGGATTACCGCCTGTACCCCGAAGTCAGATATCCGGATTTCCTGCGCGACTGTGCGCTCGCGGTGGCATGGGCGCGGCGCGAGGTGGCGCGTTACGACGGCGACGCCCGGCGTTTGTACATCATGGGTCACAGTTCGGGCGCCTATAACGCGGCGATGCTGGCGCTCGATCCTCGTTGGCTGACGGCCGCAGGCGTCGCGCCGTCGGCATTGGCCGGCTGGATCGGTCTTGCCGGACCGTTCGATTTTTTCCCGATGACCAACGTGGAAGCGCAGCCGGTGTTTTTTCATCCCAACTACCCGCCAGGCTCGCAGCCGATGGAGTACGCGTCCAAAGCCGCACCGCGCACGTTCCTCGGCGCGGCCGAGAGCGATACCGTCGTCAATCCGGAACGCAACACCCGGCAGCTCGCGCAGAAGCTCGGCGCGGCCGGCGTTCCCGTCCTACTCAAGATTTACCCGAACGCGGGGCACGCCACGCTGATCGGCGCGTTTTCGCGTCCGTTGCGCAATGTAGCGCCGGTTCTCGACGACGTCGTCGCGTTCGTGCGCGACGATGCGAAGCAGTAACGCGTGAAGGTGCAGGGGAAGGAAATCCTGAAGTGGGTGTACGGCGTGCTCTTCGCGCTCGCGGGCGTCAATCATTTCATGCACACCGATTTTTACTTGAGCATCATGCCGCCATACCTGCCATGGCATCTCACGCTCGTTTACGCGAGCGGCATCTCCGAAATCGCGCTCGGCGTCGGGCTGCTATTCCGCTCGACGCAGCGAATCGCTGCGTGGGGCATGATCGCGCTGATCGTCGCCGTCACGCCGGCCAATCTGCACATGGCCGTGCACGCGGAACTCTATCCGCGCTTCAATCCGGCTGCGTTATGGGTACGTCTGCTGCTGCAGGTCGTGCTGATCGCGTGGGCTTACTGGTATACGCGGCCGGTTAGATTGCGCGGAAATGCTAATATCCGGTCCGCATAGCAGGAGAACAACATCATTAAAGCTAAACATGTTGCGGTGGGGGTAGGCGCTTTCGTGTTGCCGGCTGCATTCGCGGCCGGCGCGCTCGCGCAGTCTTCTTATCCGTCGCGGCCGATCCGCATCCTGGTGGGCTTCGCGCCCGGCGGCGCGGCCGACATTACGGCGCGCGTCATCGGTGAGAAATTCACGCAGTCGATGGGAGCCAACGTCGTGGTCGACAATCGCACCGGCGCGACCGGCATCATTGCGACCGATATCGTGGCCAAGTCGGCGCCCGACGGGTATACGCTCGGCGTCTTCGCGCTCTCGTTCGCTATCAATCCGAGCATCCGCAAGCTGCCTTACGACACCGAGCGCGACTTCACGCCAATCACAATTACTGCGACCGTCCCGCTGGTGCTGGTCGTCACGAACAGTCTGCCGGCCAAAAGCGTGAAAGAGCTTATCGAGCTCGCGAAGGCCAAGCCGAATGGCCTGAGCGTCGCGTCGAGCGGCACCGGCAGCTCCCCGCACCTGACGGCGGAATTGTTTCAGCACATGACCGGCGTGCGCATGCAGCACATCGCGTACAAAGGCAGCACGGCCGCGCATCCGGAACTGATAGCGGGGCAGGTGCAGGTGATGTTTGACACGCTGGTCGCCACCACGTCATTGATCAAGGGCGGGCGGCTGCGCGCGCTCGGCGTTACGTCGAAAAACCGCTCTCCCGAATTCCCAGACGTGCCTGCGATCGGGGAGAGCGTGCCGGGTTACGAATCGACCTCATGGGGCGTAATGGTCGCGCCGGCCAAAACGCCGCCCGCGATCATAGACAAGCTCAACAAGGAAACTGTGCGTGCGCTGCAACTGCCGGACGTCAAAGAACGCATGGCGCGTCTGGGCGCCGAAGTCGTCGGCAACTCGCCCGCGGAGGCGCGCAAGTTCCTGCACGATGAAGTGCAGAAGTGGGCGAAAACGGTTAAAGCCGCTGGCATTACTCCGGAAAAATAAAGGAGGCGAATGCGCTATCTGATTATTCTGGCCGCCAGCATCCTCTCGACGGGTCCCGCTTTTGCGCAGTCGCCACCCTATCCCGCAAAACCGGTACGGGTCGTAATTCCGTGGCCGCCAGGAGGCGGCAACGACATTGCCGGACGCACGGTAATGCAGCGCGTGGCCGAATCGACCGGCCAGACATTTCCGATCGACAATCGCGGCGGCGCGGGCGGCACGATCGGCGCGGATCTCGTCGCCAAATCGCCGGCCGACGGATATACGATCATGGTGCAGTCGGTCACGCATGTCGGCAATGCGCATCTTTACAAGAAGCTGCCGTACGACACGCTGAAGGACTTCGCGCCAGTCGGCCTGCTGACCGGGCAGATGGCGGTGCTGACGGTGCATCCTTCGCTGCCGGTCAAGTCGGTTAAAGAGTTCATCGCGCTCGCGAAAGCACGGCCCGGCGAAATTCTCTATTCGACGGCAGGCAACGGCAGCATTCCGCATCTGTCGATGGCTCTGCTCGAATCGATGGCCGGCATCAAGCTCGTGCACGTACCGTACAAAGGCGGCGGCCCCCAAGTGATCGCGCTGCTGGCCGGCGAATCGCAGGCATCGCTCGCGACAGTGGCGTCAGTCATCGTTCATATCAAGTCGGGCCGCCTGCGCGCGATCGGCGTGACTGCGACGCAGCGTACGAATGCGCTGCCTCAGGTGCCCGCGATTGCCGAGACCGTCCCCGGTTATGAAATGAGCCCGTGGATCGGCGTCTTCGCACCGGCCGGAACGCCGAAGCCGGTCATCGACAAGCTCAACGCCGAAATCAACAAGGCATTGAAGCTGCCTGAGGTCGCGCAGACTTTATCGGCGCAGGCGCTCGATCCGTGGACGAGCACGCCGGAGGAATTCGCGGCGCGGCTGAAAGCCGATTACGACAAGTACGCGCAACTGATCAAGCTCACGGGCGCGAAGATAGACTGAGCGGCAGGTATTGCCTGCCATCGGAAGCAAAACATGAATTTCTCGCTGATCATGCTAGGCGCGCACGACGGGTCCAAGACCGACTCGTTCATCCGCGAGCGCGCGGCACTTGGCAGCGTGCTGCTGGTCGAACCGGTGCCTTTCCTGTTCGCAAGGCTGTCGCAGCGCTTTGCCGGCGTGGCGAACATCACTTGTCTCAACGAGGCAGTCTCAAACGTCAACGGCGAGGTCGACTTTTACATGCCAGCGCCGGACGTAAACGACGTCGCGTCGTATGGCGATCAGCTCGGCTCGCTGATTGCGGGCCATGCCGAGTCGCACGATGCCGCATTCGGCGAAAAAATCCGCAAAGTGAAGTGCAAGTCCCGAACGATGTATTCGCTGCTCGCGGATTTCGACGTGCGTGCGATCGACGTGCTGTGGACGGACATGGAAGGCTATGACGCGGCGTGCCTCATGAGTTTCCCGTTTTATCTGCTGAAGCCGACCAAGATTTTTTTCGAGGCGGCGCATACGGACGGCATGCAGCGGATCGGCCGCAAGTTTGCGACGCTGCTGCTACTGCTCGAAGAGCTGCAGTACCGCGTCAAAATACACGATTCCGCAAACTGCCTGGCGATTTATTCGCCCTCGTAACTGCGGCAAGCCGGCATTGCCGCGGCGGGCGCAGAACGCGATGAGCTAAAGTTCGGTAGACTGCGCGCTTCGCCGCAAATCCAACAATCGACTTTTTCACCGGAGGAATCTGATGGCTATCCAGGACGCTGCTTTGCAGCCGGGCAACGAATTCAAGGGCAAGGTCGCATTGGTGACCGGCGCCACGCGCAACATCGGGCGCTCGATCGCGCTGGCGCTCGCGGCCGGCGGCGCATCCGTCGCGGTCAACTCGCGCGTGTCGCGCGAAGCCGGGGACAGTATCGTTAAAGAGATTAAGGCAATGGGCGGGCAGGCGGAAACTTTCGTCGCCGACGTCGCCGACGCCGCCGCCGTGAATGCGATGGTCGAGGGCGCGGTCAAGCGCTTCGGGCGCCTCGACATGCTCGTCGTCAACGCGTCGGTGCGCAAGCAGACGCCGTTCGCCGACATGAGCTTCGACGAATGGAAAGGCATCCTCGGCATCACGCTCGACGGCTCGTTTCATCTCGCCAAGGCGTGTCTGCCGCACATGATCAAGGCCGGCGGCGGCGCAATCGTCACCTTGGGCGGCATGATGGCGTTGTCGGGCGCGAAGAACCGCGTGCACGGTTCCGTCGTCAAGCATGGCCTGGTCGGCATGACGCGCGCGCTGGCGCTCGATCTGGCCCAATACAACATACGCGTGAACTGCGTGTCGCCCGGCCAGATGAACACCGCGGCCGCCGGCGAAGTGATCACCGAACGGCCGTCGCCGAGCAAGAATGTTCCGCTCGGCCGCAAAGGCGAGCCGGAAGAAGTCGCGGCGGCGGTGCGTTTTCTGTGCAGTCCCGCGAGCAGTTTCATCAGCGGCCAGACGATCCACGTCAACGGCGCGCAGATGATGTATTAGAGCGGCGGGAGTTCGCGTGACGTTTCGGCCGGTTATTTTGTGCATTGCGTGCGGTGCGCTTGCGTCTTCCGCATGCGCGCAGAACGACTATCCGACGAAGCCCATCCGCTTGATTGTTCCCTTCGCACCGGGCGGCGGCACCGACATCGTTTCGCGCGTGATGGCGCAAAAGGTCGGCGAAATCCTCAAGCAATCGGTAGTGATCGACAACCGGGGCGGCGCCGGCGGCGTGATCGGCATGGAAATGTCGGTGCGCGCGACGCCCGACGGTTATACGCTGGGCATGGTGTCGGGCAGCATCGCGACCACGGCCGCCGCGTACAAGCTGCCGTACGATCCGGTGAAAGACATCGCGCCAATCAGCATGGTCGGTGAGGCCGGCTATCTCATCACGCTCAACCCGTC
>Ga0207659_10000266_pt1 | contig 31850 bp, 20 predicted proteins | sample KBSM43metaG_FD_184330 | JGI IMG/M metagenome (GOLD analysis project Ga0207659, IMG submission 184330) | Miscanthus rhizosphere microbial communities from Kellogg Biological Station, Michigan, USA - KBS M4-3 metaG (SPAdes) (version 2) | ecosystem: Host-associated > Plants > Roots > Rhizosphere >...
GCCCGCACCGCGGCCGCGTCTCTCCGCATCGCCGCATCGGCGACCGAACTTGGCGACGCCGCTGCGGACACCGCGGTTGCGAACGCGACGACGGCGAGCAACGTCCTCGTCATGCGCTTGTTCCTGCTTGCTGCGTGTTGAGATCGAGCGCCCCAGTAGAGTCGCCAAACGCGTCGATGTTGGTGCCCATCAACTGAACCGCGGCGAGCATCGCGTTGGCCATTGGTGTGCCGTCGCTCGCCTTCAGGTGAAGGTTGCCCTTCAGTTTGCCGCCGGCGTGGCCGGCAAAAAACAGCGGGCAGCGCTTGTGGTTGTGGACATTCGGATTGCCCATCGGCGACCCGTAGAGGATCAACGAGTTGTCGAGCAGGTTGCCGTCGCCGTCGGGTGTGTTCTTCAACTTCTCGAGGAAGTACGGCAGCAAGCCGATGTGGTACTTGTTGATCTTCGCGAACTCCAGAATGCGATCCTCGCGGTCGTTGTGGTGCGACGCGATGTGGAATCCGGTCGTCACGCCCGCTTCCTTGAACACCCGATTCGAGACATCGCGGCTCCACTTGAAGGCGAACGCCCGCGTGATGTCCGCCGCGAACGCGACTGCCTGCAAATCGAACATCAGCCGGATGTGTTCCTCATAGGAATCCGGGACGCCGGCCGGCGCTGCCGGCAGCTCGCGCGTCTCGCCGCTGGTATTGAGCGCCTCGACTTTCTGGATGCGCCGTTCGATTTCCCGCACGTCGTCGAGATACTCAGTCAGGCGCGTGCGATCCGCCGGGCCGAGCGAGTTCTTCAATTGCCCAACTGAATCAGCCACCCAATCGAGGATGCTGCGATCGCGGCGGCGCCGGCGGGCGCGTGCCTCGGGAGTCGCGCCGACGCCAAACAACTGGTCGAACACCGCGCGCGGATCGCGAATCATTGGCAGCGGTTCGGTCGGAGACGCCCAGCTAATCGAATCGGTGTAGGCGCACGAGTAGCCGTAGAAGCACCCGCCAGCCTGATCAACGTTCTCGATGCACAGCTGCATCGAGGGGATCGCGGTATCCTGGCCAAACTGGTGAGCGTAAATCTGATCGAGTGACGTGCCGGCCTCGATGTCCGACCCCTGCGTCTGGTGCGGATGCGCCTGCGTCAGGAACACGGCCGCTGAACGGAAATGATCGCCGCCGATTTCCGGCGGGATGAACGCTTCCGCGTTGCGGACGTCGGTGTTGCTGACGATGGTCAGGTAATTCCGATATGGTTCGAGCGCCGCGAGGCTGGTCGGCGATAAATCGAATCCGGTGCCGACGTCGGCCGGTGACCAGAGGTGGTTCTTCGCGCCAAAATTCGTGCTGCCCGCGGCGCCGTGCACCATCTCCATCGCCACCAGGCGTAAACGCCTCGCCGGCGACGCGGCGGTTTGCGCCAGCGCCGCTCGCGCCGGCACCATCGCTTCGAGGAAGGGCAACGCAACCGTCGCGCCCAATCCTTTCAGTACTGTCCGTCGCGGCAGCCGCTTCTGGGTGATGAACATCATCGATCCTGCGCAGTGGTTTCGACCGGCCGATCGGCCCGCATCTGAAACGCGCCGCTGTTGACGACGCCGTTGATGAAGGCTGAGATCCGATAGTTCTGTTTCTCCGCGTCGCGTACGATCCGCCGAACCGTCGGCATATCGTAGTACTCGATACGCCGGCCGAGCGCATAGGTCATCAGGTTTTCGGTGAATGTCTGCAGGAAGACGTCCTGACGTTTCAGCAGCGCATCGCGCAGGCCTTCAGGCCCGTCGAGTTTCGTGCCGTCATACATCACGCCCGAGGCATCGACGGTGACCCCGGCATCCTTGATGCGCCATTTGCCGGTCGGATCGAAATTTTCGAGCGCGAGCCCCAACGGATCGATCACGCGGTGGCACGACGCGCACGCGGGGCTTTTGCGATGTTCCTCCATTCGTTCGCGAACCGTCAGCACTTTACCCGCGGCAGTCGCGGCGGTTTCGGTCAGCAGCGGTACATTCGGCGGAGGTGGCGGCGGTGGTGAGCCAAGCAGCACTTCCATGACCCATTTGCCGCGCATCACCGGCGACGTCCGATCGGCGACCGACGTCAGGACCAGGATGCTGCCCTGGCCGAGCAGACCGCGACGATGCTCGGGAGTGGCCACGCGCCGAAAAGTGTTTCCCGTGATGTTCGGGATGCCGTAGTGACGAGCGAGGCGTTCGTTGACGAACGTGTAATCGGCGGCCAGCAGATCGATCACGCTGCGATCCTCGCGGACGATGCTGTCGAAGAACAGCTGCGTCTCGCGGACCAGTGCCTCGCCGAGCGTGTGATCGTAGTAGGGATAAAGAATCGCGTCGGGCAGCATCGGCTCGACGTCAGTCAATCGCAGCCATTGGCTGGCGAACCGCGTCGAAAGCGTTTCCGCGTCAGGCGCCGCGAGCATGCGCTTGACCTGTTTGCCCAAGGCCCCGGCCACTGACAAACCGCTCTTTGCAGCCAGCGTCCGCAGCTCGTCGTCCGGCGCCGTGCCCCACAAGAAGAACGACAGCCGCGAGGCAAGCTCTAGGTCACCGATCCTGACGTTGTCAGTGGTGCGCGCCTGTCCCGCCGAAGCTCGCGAGCCGCTTGAGCGAGCGGAGGCGGATTCCAAGCGAAACACAAACTGCGGGCTGGCGAGGATCGCTTCAATCGCCGAAGCGATCCCGTACTCGAAGTTGCGCTCGACGCGTCCTTCATCGTAGAAACGCATCAAGCCTTTGAAATCGCTGTCGGTCAACGGCCGGCGGAACGCCTGCGTGCCCAGCTGCCGCACGATTTTTCCCGCGCAGGCGATTTCGTCGCCGGCGCCGGTCGGTCGGCAGCTGAAGATCTTGCGGCGGCTGGCGGTTTCGGACACGCCAGTGACACGCTGCGGGCCGACGATGCTGAGGTCCTTGACGTGCGGCAGCGTCGTCACGCCGTAAGCCACGCCAATCTGCGTGTCGGCCAACGTGTGATCGATCGGCGCGATCAAATCGTTGACCGGCCCTTCGAAGCGCTGCAGAAACGCCGCCGTTACCCGATGCGCGCCGGCTGTGATTTGCACGGCCGGCGTCTTCAGGGCGAGTCCGGTGGTCACTTCGGCCATCCGCGGGTCGATGTCGAGCAGTGCTTTACGCGTGCCGTCGATCGAGACCTCGAGCTGTTCGCCGTTTGCCGGGCCGCCGTAGAGGAAGCCGTCGGCGTTGCCATGCAGCTCGACGCGAAACAGGTATTCGCCGTCCGCCGGAAACGTGTGCACGACCGAGACCCCGCCGCGCGTGCCAAACGGAGCGCCGTCAACCCGCCGGGTCTGCGACGAGGTCTTCGGCACGCGGTAATGTGCCTCTCCGGTGGCCGCGTCGAGATCGCCGACCGCGAGCGCGGTGACATGGCTGGCCGCACGCAGGAACCCTTCCATCAACGCCGGCGAGAACGCCTGAGAATCGGCGACGTTATCGAAACCTGAACTGATCTGATCCGGCGGCAGAAACGGCGAGACGTCGACATCGACATCCAGCAGGTCCTTTACGGCTCGTGAATATTCAGCGCGGTTGAGCCGCTGAAATGGCCGCCATCCAGGATTCGGTTTGAGCGCCGCGGCCGCGTCAACACGGGTTTCGAGCGCCGTCGCTAGCGCCGCCAACGCGGCATCGTCGGGACGACGCGCGCCAGGCGGCGGCATCATGCCGGCCCGCAGCTTCCGGATCATCTTCTCGGATGTCGCAGCCTGCTGATCCGCCGCTTTGGATAATTCGAAAGAAACCAGAGAAAGGCCGCCAGCTTTTGCGCGATCACTATGGCAACCCGTGCAATACTGCCGCACCAACGCAGTCTGAGGATCGGGAACCGGGGAGGGAGCCTGAGCGTCGGCCGCAATTGGAACCACCGCCAGAGCCAGCGCCAGAACCTTCATCTGGGAAAAGTATACGAAATAAAGGGGGAGAAGTATGGCTCGTGTCCGTGTCTTCTTATGTCTCCTGAGCGCCGTGATTCTGCTCGCAGCCCCGGCGCACGCGCAGGTGCAAACCGGCGCAATTGCCGGCACCGTCACCGATGCCGGCAACCTCGTGTTGCCCGGCGTGACCGTGACGCTCACCGGCGAACGACTGATCGGTGGGCCGCAGACGCAAGTCACCGATTCAACCGGCACGTATCGATTCGATCGGCTGCCGCCGGGTTCGTATCACTTGAAATGCGAACTGCAGGGGTTTCGGGCGTTCGAGCGCGGGGACATCGCGATCAACGCCGCGTTCGTCGCGACCGTCAATGCGAAGCTCGAAGTCGGCAACATGTCCGAGACGATTACCGTCACCGGCGAGTCGCCGACGGTTGACACGAAGTCGAACGTGCAGCAGACGATCATGAACCAGGAGATCCTCGAAGGCGTGCCGACCGGGCGCGACCCGTGGTCGCTGGCGAAGTTGATCCCCGGTGTGCAGGTGGCGACTTACGACGTCGGCGGCACTCAGTCGATGCAGCAGAGCAGCATGTCGGCGCACGGGTCGTCCACCAACGACGTCAGCTACAACATCGACGGCGCCACGGTGAATTGGCCGGGCGGCGGCGGCGGCGCGACGATGCTGTATTACGACCAGGGGATGTTCGAAGAGGTCAACTACATCACGTCGGCAATCCCGGCCGAGATCATGGCCGGCGGCGTCTCGATCAATATGGTGACCAAGGACGGCGGCAACAAGTGGCGCGGCCGTGCGATGTACAACTTCTCGAACGACGGCCTGCAAGCCACCAATCATGAAGATGCAGCCGCCGAAGCGGCGAAAGTCGGCAACACGTTCCTCGGCAATCCGACGAAGAAGACCTACGACCTCAACGTCTCTGGCGGCGGCGCGCTCGTGCAGAACCGTCTCTGGGTGAACGGAACGATCCGCAAGTGGGTCGTCAACAAACTCGTGAACGCCAAGAATCTCGACGGCAGCCAGGCGCTCGACGACAACGATCTGAAGAACTACTCGGGCAAGGCCGTGGCCGCGCTGACGGCGAACAACAAGTTCGCTGTGTCCTATCTCTGGAACAACAAGATTCGCGGTCATCGTCGCGACACGCCGCCGAACAACGTTCCTGACATCGCCGCCCTCAAACAGACCAACCCGGCATCGACGACGCAGGCGAAGTACACCGGCATACGCAAGAAGCTCGTCTACGAGTCGAATTTCAGCGCGATGGTCGGCCAGACGAACTATCTCTATCAGGCCAACACGCCGGCCGGCGCAATCCGCGTTGTCGACAACACGCTGTCAACCGCCGACTTCGCGGCGTCGCGCGAAGAGCATCAGCCGAACTCGCGCTACCAGTTCGACAACATCATGTCGTACGCGACGACCAGTAAAGCTGGTGAGCACCTCCTGAAAGGCGGAGTGCAGTGGGGCCGGCTGTATTACGAGTCGCAGCAGACCGTCAATGGCGACTATTACATCGAGTTCTCGAACCGCGCGCCGCAACAGATTCGCGAATTCAACACGCCGGCCAACCCGAAGAACATCGCGACCGTCACCGGATTCTTCGTGCAGGACGCGTGGACCATCGGCAGCCGCCTGACGCTCAACCTCGGAGGGCGCTGGGACAAGTACGTTGGCACGTTGCCGGATCAGTCGAACCCCGGCGGGACGTTCATCGCGGCGAAGAGCATCACCGAGCAAGAGGTGATGAATCAGTCGAAGGGCGTCTGGCGTCTGGGTGCATCCTATGACCTGACCGGTAACGGCCGCACCGCGATCAAATCGAGCTACAGCCGCTACGCGCTGCAGGTCGGCATCGATCGTGTGACCAACGTGAATCCGCTGTCCGCCGGCTCGCGCACCTGTCCGTGGAGCGATCCGAACGGTGACCGGCAGTTCCAGCCCTCGGAAGTGACCGTCTCGCAGTGCTCCGCGTTCAGCGGCGGCGTATCGACGTTCTACGATCCGAACGGCGTCAACTGGCCGTACTCGGACGAAGTGACGGCCGGCGTCGAAACGCAGCTGACCGCCGGCATCCGTCTCGGCGCGATGTTCTACTACCGCACCAACCGGGATCAGTTCGGTCAGCGCAACATCGCGGTGCCAACGAGTTCGTCCTACACGCCGTTCCAGTTCATCGTGCCCAACGGGCCGGGTGGAACGGTCAGCAGCCCGAAACCGATGACCGTGACCGCGTACAACCTGGCCTCGTCGCTGGCGAGCGCGCAAAACAACATCCGCGACAACGATCCATTCCTCGACACGCAGTACAAGGGAATCGAGTTCACGGCGAACAAGCGGTTCTCGAAGAACTGGCAGATGGTGGCCGGCTTGACGATCGGCAAGAACGATGGCGGCGTGACCAATGGCACTGACCTCAACGATCCGAACGTCACGATGAATCCGACGGGCATCGTCGGCAACGACTCGAAGGTCGGATTCCGTGCGTCGGGCAGCTACGAGTTCCCGAAGGCGATCAACTTCGCGGCCTCGGTCGTTTCAAACGGCGGCTACCCGTACCAGTCGACGTTCGCCATCACCCGTGCGCTGGCGGCGGCGCAGGGCGTCGCGCTGACTCGCGCGAGCCAGACGGTTACGTTGAGCTCGCGTGGCGACGAGCGCTTCGACACCGTCACGTCGATCGACTTGCGGGTTTCGCGTCCGTTCCGGTTCAACGGCCACAAATTCACGCCGTCGATGGACATCTTTAACCTGATGAACTCCGACGTGATGGTGAACCGGACGCTGACAGTGGGCGGGGCGTACCTGGCGCCGGTCGAGATTCTGGCGCCACGTATCATCCGCATCGCGTTTGCTTTTGATTTCTGAGGTAACGGAGTAGACGGAGGCACGGATACCGTGTCTCCGTCGTCTCCGTCGTCTCCGTCTCCGTTAACTCCGGTCAGAATTCGGCGCGCACGCGAATGGTCGCCGCCCGGCCCGGCCCGATCGCCGTTCCGGACAACAGGCTCGCGAAGTTGATCACGTTCAACCGGTCGAACAGGTTGAACCCATCCACCTGCACCCGGCCGCTGTTGGACGCGGTCTTCCATAGCGCGAACGACGCCGACGCGTCGAGCGTCCTCGACGGTTTCACGCGTCCCGCCTCGAAGTCGACTTGCTCCACGATACGCGCTCCGTACTGAAGCGTCAGCGCGGTCTTGTCCACGTCGCCGTCAATCTCAATCGGCAGGCCGCTGTCGAAGCGGAACACGCCCGACAGCGAGAAACGGGGAGTGACGTCCACGCGCAACCGGCTACGAAGTGTGTGCCTTTGATCTTCTGATATCGGAAACTCGCCAGCGCCGGTCGCCTCGGCGCCGTCGGCTTCGAGAAACAATCCGCCCGACAACGGCAGCTGTCCGATGCCGCGCGAATAGCTGTAGCGGACGGACGCGGCGCTACGCCCCCAGCGCGGCAGATCGAGATTGGTGTCGATGCCGTTGATAGTGGCGCTGGCGAATGTGAACGGGAAACTGACGGCCGTATTCAATAACAGATCGTCGTCGAAAAAGTCTGTTATCGCGCGGCGGTAGGCGTTGACGTCGACGCGCGCCCTGCCGAACAGCTCTTTCGCCACGCCTGCTTCGAAGAAATGCCCGTGCGACGACCGCAGCGGCGCTTCGCCGGAACTTGCCAGCAGGACGTTTTCCACCGGCGGTGTCTCGAACGCCCGGTCGTACGAACCATGCATCACCAGGCGGCGGCTCTCGACGAAATACGACGCGCTAAGCCGCGGGCTGAACGCGTGCTCGTGCTCGACGAGGCTGTAATGGTCATAGCGAACGCCTACCGACACTGTCGCCGGACCGATGCGGATCAAGTCCTGGACATAGGCAGCCTGCTCGCGGCCATGCCGTCGATCGGCAAAGGCGAAGCCTTCTGACGCGAATGCTTCGTCCACTGTGCTTGCCGTCAACTCGCCGCCGGCCTTCAGGTCGTGAGCGCCGCTATGAAGCGTGAGGCTGCCGTTGGCGTAAATATCGCTGAACCCGCGATCCTGTTGCGGACGGATCGGCGTCGACGCGGCATTCGACTCGAGCGTCGCCCGCGTGTTGCGCGCCATCACCGCGCCCTGCGCGACGGCGCGAGCTGACACAATGTGCTGATGCGACAGCTGCATCAGCGTTTCATCGCTGGTGCGGTCCTGGCGCTGTCCCGCCAGCTGTTGAAACCGTTCGTTCGGGACGAGGAAATCGGTGCTGCGGCGATGAAAGTAGGCGCGTGAGCGGTCTGTCTCGGTCCACTCCTGTTCGCCGCGCGCGGAAACGCCCACACCTGTGCCGCGATTGGTGAAATTCTCCTCCACCGGCGGATCCAGATAGCGATCGGTGGCCATACCTTCGAGACTGGCACCGACCGTCGTGCCGCGTCGCACGAACTGGCCAGAGGCGTAGCCGCTGAAGGTCGAGAAGCTGCCGATCTGCCCGTCGGTGGTGCCATGAAAGCCTTGGCGGCGGTCACGTACCGTCGTCAGTTCGATCACGCCGCCGAGCTTTCCGCCAAACTCGGCGGGGTAGCCGGCAGTGCGCGCAGTCAGCGATTCGAATTCCTCCACGCCGAGCGATTGCGCGAAGGCCGGCGACCGATTGTCGCGTAGCGGCACGCCGTCGACGACGTACTGCACCTGATATTCGGCGCCGCGCGGATGGAGCACGCCATTGGACGTTTCAAACCAGCCCGGCAAAGTGTCGACCAGATCGACGATCGAGTGGCCTGGCGGCGCGGACGGACGCGATCGCAAGAGGCCGGCCCCGACGAAGGTTGCGGTTCCGGAACGGTACGGATCGATCAGCGGTGGCGCGTCGGGGGCCACACGAACGGTTGTAACCACCGGCGCAAGTTCGAGAGTGATGACATGTCGGAGAGGGATCGGGGATCGAATGTCTACGACTGCCGAGTAGGCCGCGAAACCGGTTCGTTCAATCGAAACGCGATAGAGCCCGAACGGCAAGCTCTGCGCGAAAAAGCTACCGTTGTCGTCGGTAGTGAATCGCCGCTCGACATGAGTGCTGTCGCTGGAAATGACCCCACTCGCGCGTACGGCCGAGCCCGTCGGGTCGCGAACCAGCAGCCGCAGCTCACCAGTTTGCGGCTGAGCGAACATTGGCGCACACAACGACGCGACAATGATCACCGTCGCGAACAAACGCTGCATGGGCTGGCCAGAAATTGTAGCGCAGGGCATGTGACTTGCTACTCCCCATGCAGGAGGCAAGAACCCTAATGAACAACGGAACTTATTACAGTGGCTATGCGAACTCGTCCGGCAGCAGCAACACTACCAACCTCACCGACGCCGTCGTGGACACGATGGTGCTCTGGCCGATGCGGATGACCGGCGCGGCTGTCGACATGATGATCCGTGGCGCGCAGAGCATGACGGGCACCGGGCGCCGCGTGTCATCGAACGGCTACTCAGCGTCAACCTACGATTCCGCCACGATGTCGTCGGGTTCAAGCGCAAACGCCAGCAACCGGGCGAACGCTGGGTGGACGTCGTTGTTCAGCAGCCAGACCAGCGGCACATTCGACCAGGATTTGAGTGGCGATGATCTGAAGTACGTAATTTGGTCGATCGTCTTTACCAAGCCAGGCCACGAATGCATCCTGCAGAAACAGCAGGAAGAGCTGGTGAACTACTCGGCCGACAGCAGCGCCTACGCTGCCGTCAAGATTGCGAAATTCCTCGACGGCGCGCGGCACGGTCACAGCGAGCGGCCGGACACGTGGAGCGAGCGCGGGTATCCGGAAGATCCGTCCAAGTCCAAAAGCGCGAGTCGGAAGGAATCCACGAGCGTCATCAGCACGCCTGGGTCGACGACGATTGCCGCATCCAGCACGGGCGCTGACGCCCGGACCTCGAGCCCTGACAGGCATGACAAGAACGAGAAGAGCGACAGAGGCTGGCGGATTCCGCCGGACGATCAGAAGTACATCTGTTTCCTATACCGGGTGGACAGGCGCCTGCCGCGGCAGGAAGAAGTCACGCGGGTTGAACGGGTCACCGTCGAACGAAACACACGGGTCGTCTAGCGAGTTTCCGGGGCGAGGCCTTCGACCCAGTCGTAGGCCCGCCCGGTCGCCAGATTCTTCGCTTCATCCACGCGCCCATTCGGCCAGGTGACCACTACGCGATCAATCCGGTCGCGTTTGCCAACGCCGAACGTTATTGATAACTCCGACTGCGACAAATAACTCGAGCCGCTCTTGACCATTCGGGTCTGCGCGATCCCGGCGTGCTCAATGCGAACGCTTGCGCCGATGGCGTCGCGATTCGACGTGGTGCCGCGAAGCCGAAAGCGAATCGACCGGTTACCGTTCCCGAGATCGTTGCGGAACAGCCGCGCCGGTCCATTGTTCGTCGTCATCAGCAGATCGACGTCGCCGTCGCGGTCGAAGTCGCCGTAGGCGAGACCGCGTCCAACCTTCGGCTGCGCGAAGTCGGGTCCTGCCTCGGCCGCGACGTCCCGCATCACGCCCTGACCTTGGTTCAAGAAGAGATGCGGCGGCTGCGCGTAGCCGACGTTACCGCGAATACCGCGGACCGTTTCGTCGATATGCCCGTTGACGACGACCAGGTCGAGGCGGCCATCGAGGTCGAGGTCGGCAAACACACACCCAAACCCGAGCGTCGCCCGCGACGGTTGACCGACGCCGGTGCGGATCGCGATGTCTTCGAACACGCCCGGACGCGTTTCGCGGTACAGGCCGATCATTTCGTTTTCGAAATTGGTGACCGCCAGGCTCGGTCGTCCTGAGTTGTCCAGATCGCCCGAATCGACGCCCATGCCGGCGCGCGCTTTGCCGTCGACGTCGAAGGCGACGCCGGCGTCGAGCGCCACGTCCTTGAACGTGCCGTTGCGGAGGTTGCGATAGAGCTTGTTCGGCTGCGTGTCGTTGGCCACGAAGACATCGGGCCAGCCGTCCTGGTCGTAGTCGATCAGGGTCACGCCGAGCGACTTCGAGCTGCTGTCGAAGACACCGCTGGTCGCGGTGACGTCTTCGAACGTTCCGTCGCCGCGATTGCGGAAGAGCCAGCAGGTGTCGCCGCGGTAGGCCTCCGGCGTGCAGTACGATTTCTGCTTGCCGTCAACGCTGCAAAACACATCGTGGTCGGGCGTCCACCTCACGTAATTGCAGACGAACAGATCCAGCAAGCCGTTGCGGTCGTAGTCGAACCACAGCGCGGAGGTGCTGAAGCCGCTGCGGCCGCCGAGGCCGCTGGCGTTGGTGACGTCGGTGAAGGTGCCCTTGCCGGTGTTGTGAAACAGGCGGTTTTGTCCAACCGCTGTAATGAAGATGTCGGGGAAGCCGTCGTTGTTGAAGTCGCCGACCGCGATCCCCATCCCGTACAGTTCGATGTCGAGTCCCGCGGCGCGCGTGACGTCGGTGAAGGTTCCGTTGCGGTTGTTGCGATACAGCCGGATCGACGACGACCGGTCGCCGGCGGCGGCGCCCGGTCGTCTGCGCGACGGCCACTCGCACCCGCCGATCAAGAGAATGTCCTGCCAGCCGTCGGCGTCGTAATCGAGAAACGCGCACCCGGAGCCGAGTGTCTCCGGCAGCAGCTTGCCGCCGTACGAGCCGTTGCGGTGGCGAAACGCGATGCCGGCCGAAGCAGTGACGTCGGTCAGCCGAAGGCCGAGCGCCGATGACGAAGCGGTCGGCTGCGTGTGTGACGGCCACCCGGCCAGCGACAGCGCGCCGCAGCGCGTCAGGGTGCCGAGAAACGCGCGACGATCCATCCTACGCCGTCATTTCAAGGTGACGAGGCCGTGCTGGATCGCGTAGACGACGAGCTCCGCGGCCTTGTGGATGCCGAGCGCGTTCATGATATTGGCGCGGTGCACCGCGATGGTGTTGACGCTCAGGCCAAGCGTCGCGCCGATTTCCTTGTTCGACTTGCCGTCGCAAATCATTTGGAGTACTTCGAGCTCGCGTGGCGACAACGCGCGGCCGCGCTGGCCGCGAACCGGGCGAGGATCGAGGACACTCGCATCCAGCACCCGCTCGCCCGACGCCACCCGCCGGACCGCGGACGCGAGGTCGAGATCGAGCGCGCTTTTCAGCACATAACCGCGTGCACCGGCGTCGAGTGCCTGCCGCACCAGCGTTTCTTCCGCGTGCATGCTCAACATCAGCACGGCTACGTCCGGATCGCTTTCGAGAATTCTGCGGGTCGCGACGAGTCCGCTGGTTTTCGGCATCGCGCAGTCCATCACGACGACCGTTGGTTTGAGATCGGCCGCGAGCTTGATTGCTTCGTCGCCGTCACCGGCCTCGCCGACGACGCTGATGTTGGCGTCGTCTTCGAGGAGGCGGCGAAATCCGCGCCGCACCAGCGTGTGGTCGTCCGCCAATAACACCGTGATCATCGTGGTACCGTCAGCCGCACGAGCGTCCCTCCCGAAGCCGGTCGAACGAATTCGATGTCGCCGCCGACCAGCTCGGCGCGTTCGCGCATCGTGATGATGCCGAGGCCGCGCCGCTCGGTGGCCGCGTCGAGCCCCTTGCCGTGATCCTCGACCTCGAGTGACAACCCATAGGTGGTCGCGCGCAGGCGAACCCATGCTTCCGCCGCGCCGGAGTGCCGCGCGACGTTGTTGAGCGCCTCTTGAAGGACGCGGTAAATGTGGACCGCGACGCCGCTGTCGATCGACACCGCCGAACCATTCCGCTCGTAGGCGATGTGGATCCCGAGCTGCCGCTCGGCATGCGGCACGAACCAGTCGATCGTGTCATCGAGTCCGGCATCTTCGAGAATCGACGGATGGAGCGTCTGCGAGAGGCCGCGCACGTTTTCGAGCGCGGTCTGCGCAATCTCGTTCACCTCGCGTAATTCGCTGCGCAACGGCGACCCCTCCGGCGCGTGCTTGCCGGCGCGGCCCAGCATCGAGCCCATCGCGGTCAGAATCTGACCGAATTCGTCGTGTAACTCGCGCGAGATTTCGCGCAACGTCGATTCGCGAGCCGCGATCAGCTGCTGCGCGAGTTCGTGGCGCCGCTCCGACAGCGCACCGATCTCGACGAACAGCCGGCGGTTGGCACGAATCACATAATAACTGGTGAGGAGGATCGCGATCAGGGTGCCGGCCTCGAAGAGGTAGGCCTGCCGCTGCACCTGGTTGTAAATGTCCTGCACCTGCCGCGCTGTTTGTTCTTCACTTTCGTTGTTCGCGACCAGCAGCCGGGCGACGGCGGTACTGAGAGCGGCCTGCCGCGCCTGCAGCGACAAGCGGATCTGCGATCGGGCCTCGGTTTCGCGACCGGCCCGGGCCTCCGCAAACATCCGATCGACCGCGTCCCAGAACTGGTTTACCGAGCTCGTGAGATAGAGCCGCTGTTCCGGTGTGCGGCGGGCGACCGCGACCGCCTCTTCGCGCCGCAGCGCGTCTTCGAGGTCCTGGCGCACCCGCGCGAACTGCGCCATCCACGCCGTCAGCGGGTATTCGGTGCTGTCGATCATGTCGCGCATCGCCAGCGCCACAGTGTTCAGATCGTTCTGAATGCGCAGCAATTGCAACGAGTCTTTACGGTTGCGATCGGCCAGATCGGTCTGCAGCATGCGCAGGCCCGCCATCTGGCGCGTGATATACCAGCCGTCGGCGACGACCGCCGCAAGCGTGACGAAGAGCGCGGCGAGCAATCCGATCGTGGGCGACCGGGCGCCGGTCCGCTTGCGTGCATCCATTTGACGGCTTAACCATCTATACTAATTCGCTCATGGAACAACGTCCACGCGTCGTTGTCACGGGCATTGGTGTCGTGACCTCGGTCGGAGTCGGAGTCGACGCGTTCTGGCGCGCGCTCCTCGCCGGCGCCAGCGGCATCAGTGCCGTCGAATCGTTCGACACGTCCCGCTATAGCGTCCACATCGGCGGTGAAGTGAAGAACTTCGATCCGCGCGGCTACGTCGAACGGCTGCGGCCGAACGCGATGGGGCGAGCCTCGCAGCTGGCGATTGCCGCGGCGCGGCTGGCGTTGAGGGACGCCGGGCTCGATCCGGCGGCACTCGATCCACTGACCACCGGCGTCTCGATGGGGACGACATCGGGTGAACCGTCGCTGATCGAAGTGTTCAACGACAAAGATCTGGCGGGCAACCGCGACACGATTGGCCCCGAATTCATCGAACAGTATCCCTCGCACGTGATCGCGGCGCACCTCGCTTCGGAATTCGGCTTCGCCGGTCCGAACATCGTGATTCCGACTGCCTGTGCCGCCGGCAACTATGCGCTCGCGCATGCGTCCGACAACATCCGCAGCGGCGAGGCCGACGTGATGCTGGCCGGCGGATCCGACGCGTTCTCGCGGATCACCTACACCGGCTTCGCGCGGCTTGGCGCAATCGCCCCCGAGCGATGCCAACCGTTCGACAAGAATCGCAAAGGCATGGTGCCTGGTGAAGGCGCGGCGATTCTGGTGCTGGAACGCCGCGACCGCGCGATCGCGCGCGGCGCAACCATCTACGCCGAGCTCGCGGGGTACGGGCTGACCTGCGACGCGAACCACATGACGGCGCCGCAGGGAGACGGCGCGGCTCGCGCGATGCAGATCGCGATGGCCGATGCGGGCGTGCGGCCCGACGAGATCGGCTACATCAGCGCGCACGGCACCGGCACCGCCGTCAACGATCGTGTCGAAACCGGGGCCGTCAAGCAAGCCTTCGGCGACGCCGCCTACCAGGTGCCGATGAGTTCGATCAAGTCGATGCTCGGCCACACGATGGGCGCCGCGTCGGCGATCGAGGCGGCGGCGTGCACGCTCGCGGTCCGCGACGATCGCATCCCGCCGACGATTCACCACGAGACGGCCGATCCCGAATGCGATTTGGACTATGTGCCAAACATTGCACGGCAAACGCCCGTGGAATTGGCGATGAACAATGCGTACGCCTTCGGCGGCAATAACGCGTCGGTCATCTTCAGAAAGCACCGGCTGTGACGAACCGCCGCGCCGTCGTCGTCACCGGCATGGGCGCGATCTGCGCGCTCGGCGATCAGCCGGCGCGGATTCACGACGCCCTCTGTGAAGGGCGGAGCCGCTTCGCTGCGCCGACGGTGTTTCCCGCCGACATTGCCCCCGGCTATCACGTGGCCGAAGTGCCCGACTTCAAGGCCGAGGCCTATGTCAAAACCGGCAACGTGCGGCCGCTCGATCGCACCGGACGCCTCGCTCTGGTCGGCGTCGAGTTGACACTGGCCGATTGCGGCTGGACGGTCGAGCGGCGCGCCAGCCATCCGCTCGGTCTCATTCTCGGCACGATGTTCTGCAGCGTCCGAACGATCGGCGAATTCGATCGGCGCGCACAGCAGGCGGGTCCTGAGTACGCCAGTCCGATGGATTTCTCCAACACCGTGCTCAACGCCGCGGCCGGTCAGGTGGCGATCTGGCAGAAACTGCGCGGCATCAACACCACCCTCTCGAGCGGCGCCACCTCGGGCGTCCACGCCGTCGGCTACGCCATGCAAATGATCCGCGCCGGCCGCGCTGACGCGCTGCTGGCGGGCGGGGCTGAAGAAATCTGTTACGAATCGTTCCACGGCTCGCGCCAGGCCGCTCGCCTGGCGGCGCCGAACGGCGTCGGCGGTCCACGTCCGTTTGATGCCGCGCGAACCGGGACGGCGATGGGGGAGGGCGCGGCATTCCTGACGCTCGAAGCGGAAGAATTCGCGGCCGAACGCGGCGCTCGGGTGTTGGCGCGCGTCGCCGGCTTTGGCAGCGCCTACGATCCCGATACCCGCAGTGCCACCACCCCGTCGGGCCGCGCGCTCGCGCTGGCCATCGCACATGCTCTGAAGGACGCAGCGGTTGGCGCGGACCAGATCGGCGTTGTCGTGTCATCCGCGAGCGGCAGCCGTGAACTGGACGCCCGCGAAGGCGCCGGCATCGCCGCGGCGGTTGGGACGCGGGCGCCGGTCACTGCGATCAAATCGATGACTGGCGAAGCGCTCGGCTCGTCAGGGGCGCTGCAGGCGCTGACCGCGATCGAGACGATGCGAACCGGACGGCTGCCAGGCGTCGCCGGGCTCGGCACGCTCGATCCGGCAATCAAAATCGACGCCTCGCCGCAGACGCGGACGGTGAGCGCCAAACACGCGCTGGTGACGGCGATTGCGCCCGAGGGCAACTGCTGCGCGATCGTGTTGTCGATGGACTAGATGGCTGTTGACGACACGCACGCCGGCATCGAACTGGTGCCGCGATTCACCGACCAGGGGTATTCCGCCGAGCAGGTGCGCGAGCGCCGTGAATGGCTCCAGCGCAAGCTCGGCGTTGACTTGCCATTGATTGCCGCCTCCGCCATTCCCAGCGAGCAGATGCGGGGCAACATCGAGAACCCGATCGGCTCCGCACAGATGCCGCTTGGCGTTGCCGGACCGCTCCGCGTGAACGGGCTCCACGCCGACGGCACTTACTACGTGCCCTTTGCGACCACCGAGGGAGCGCTGGTCCGCTCGTACGAGCGAGGAATGGTGATGTTGACGCGCGCCGGCGGCGCCGCCGCTCGGGTGATCGTCGATGAGAACGTCGTCTGTCCGATGTTTTCGTTCGACTCCGTCGCCGAGGCTGCGGCGTTCGCGGCGGCGTTGCCCGGTCATCTGGATGCGCTTCGCGCCGAGGCCGAATCGACGACGCGCCACGGCAAGCTCAAACGCGTGGATCCGCGACTGTCGGGACGATCCGTGATCGTCAGCTTCTACTACAGCACCGCCGACGCGCAGGGCATGAACATGATCGTGAAGGCGACTGAACGCGCGTCGCAGTGGCTGGTCGCGCGCGGCCATGCGCCGCGCTTCCGCATCTTCAGCGGCATGAGCAGCGAAAAGCGAGCCAGCGGATTCCTGTTGAGCGGCGGCAAGGGCAAAACGGTCGTCGCCGGCGCGCGGATTCCCGCGGCCGTGCTGCAGTCCTACATGCGCATTACGCCGCGTCAGATCGTGGAAATGTGGCACGACACGATGCTCGGGCATTTGCAGGCGAACGCCATCGGCTTCAACGCGCATTACGCGAACGGATTGGCGGCGATGTTCATCGCCTGCGGCCAGGACGTCGCCAACGTCGCGAACGCCGCCGTCGGCATCACGGATTACGAGCTCACACCCGAGGACGATCTCTACGCCAGCGTCACGCTGCCGTCGCTGACGGTCGCAACCGTCGGCGGCGGGACGATGCTCGGCACCAGTGCCGAATGCCTGCAGATGCTCGGTTGCGCCGGCACGACGCACGCCCCGAAATTTGCCGAGATTGTTGCGTCGGCGATCCTCGCCGGCGAACTGTCGATGGCCGGTGCGATCACCTCCGGTGAGTTCGTCGGCGCCCACGAAACCTACGGCCGGAACCGTCCGCCGGCTCCATGAGGGCGTTTCGGGCGCTGCAGGCCGACCCGAAGCCCACCTACGACGTCGTCGTGATCGGTGCGGGTATTGGCGGCTTGATTTGCGCCGGCCTGCTGGCGCGTGACGGCCTGAAGGTGCTGCTGGTCGAGCAGCACTACATGGTTGGCGGCTACTGCAGCACATTCCATCGCGGCGCCTTTACCTTCGACGCGGCGACGCACTTTTACCCGCTGCTCGGCAATCCGATGACGATCACCGGCGCGGTGCTCGAAAAGCTCGGATCGCGGACGCGCTGGGTGAAGATGGACCCGGTCGATCACTTTCATTTTCCGGATGGCAGCAGCTTTTCGGTGTCCGCGGATTTCGACGAGTACGTCGACGAGCTCAAGGCGACCTTTCCGCATGAAGCGGATGCGCTGGATAAATTCTTTTTGAAAGCGCGCGACGCATACCTCTACGGTCTGCTGTATTACTTCCGCGGTCGCGAGCATGAACGGTTTGGCGCGCTGCAGCACCTGACGCTCCAGCACGTGCTCGACACCGATTTCAAGGATCGCAAACTGCGGCTGCTGCTCGCCGCCGATTGCGCGCACTGGGGCTCGCGGCCATCGCGAACGTCGTTCGTCTTCGATGCGATGCTGCGGCTGTCGTATTTCCTCGGCAACTACTATCCGGAGGGCGGATCGCAGGTGTTCGCCGACGACCTCGCGCGGATCGTGCAGGAGGCAGGCGGCGACATCCTGATGCGTTCGATGGTCGAGCGCATCGTCGTCGAGCAGGGCGCCGCGGTCGGCGTCGAAATCGCGACCGGGCTCGGTGCGGCCCGGCGCACCGTTCGCGTCAACGCCAGACACGTCGTTTCGAACGCGGATCTCAAATTAACGCTCGAGCGGATGCTCGGTCCGTCGATCGTCGGCGAGGAGGCGATAGCGGCCGTCAATGCGCTGCGACCGACCAACCCCTGCTACCTGGTGCATTTGGGACTGCACGACACGGCGCTGTCGGATCTCGAGCCGGCGGCCGGCTACCACTGGCGCTCCTGGAACGCGAACGATGTCGTCGTCGACGCGTTCAAGATTTTCATTCCGACGATGTACGAGCCGAAGATGGCGCCGCCCGGCGGGCAGATCATCATCTTACAGCGGGTGCTGGAGATCGACTACGCCCACGTCGCGGATTGGCCAGCCCACAAGCAGCAGATCGAAGACGATCTGCTGGCGCGACTGGAAGCGGAAATTCCTGGAGTGATGAGCCGCGTCGTGACGCGGCAGAGCGCCTCGGCGCTGACCTCCTGGCGATTCACGCTGAACTTGCACGGCGCAATGCTCGGATGGGAGATGTCGCCCCAGCAGTTAGGGCCGCGGCGGCCGGGGATTGAGGGACCGGTACGTAACCTCTACATATGTGGCCACTGGACCCGGCCCGGCGGTGGCATTACGCCCGTGATCGTGTCGGCGGTCGATGTCGCGCAGCGGATCAGCGGCAAGAGCGCCTAGTATTTTCCTAGTAGTAATTTCGCAGGAGGTATGCGAATATACCGCCCCGATTCCTCCAACATTCATCCACAAAATTATGAGCGACGTTGACCGCATTCGTGACACCATTCGCGACAGCGTGAACCGCATTACGGGCATCGCGCATGCCGACATTCAGGACTCCTCGAACTACCGCGAGGACCTTGGCCTCGATTCGTTGTCCGCTCTGGAAGTGATGGTGGACATCGAGTACGCGTTCAAGATCAAGGTGCCTGAGGAGCGCCTTCAGACCGTCCAGACCGTCCAGGACACCATCGCCGTGGTGCAGGAGTATCTGGGAGCGGTCAGAACCTAGCCAAAGCGGTGCGGGCACGGATCGCTGTCGTCGCGTGTCGCGACCGCATAGCCGAATCGCTCGTTTCCGCGCTGCAGGCGTCACCGCACGTCGAACTGTGCGAGCGGGCGCCGCACGAGCCCGAACGAATTGAAGCGGCGGCGTTCAGCCGGTACGACACGGTGGTGTGTTCGCCGCTGCATGCGCGCAGCGCGACCACCGGTCCCGATCTGACGATCGCGCGCGAGGTATGCTCGCGGCTCGCATCGTTGCCGCTCAAACAGACGATCGTCGTGTCGAGTGCATCGGTCTACTCGCCCAGCCACCAGAACGCCGGCCTGCTCGACGAAACCACGTTCATTCCTGAAGGCCGCAGCGAAATTGCCGACGCCTGGCGCGAGGTCGAGCGCCTCAGCACGCAGATCGGCGGACGCAGCGGGGCGGCGGCGCCGTTGCACACGATTCTGCGGCCGTCCGCACTGCTCGACGGCGAAGACTACTTCAGCCGCCTGCTGACCGGACGCGTCGCGATTACCTATCCAGGCCACGATCCGACGATTCAGCTGCTGAGCGTGCGCGATCTGGCAAGCGCGGTTGCGGCGATCGTCGCGCATCGCGCCTCAGGCACCTATAACGTCGCGCCGGCCGCGGGCATACCCTTGAAATTCGCGCTGAAGACCGCGGGTGTGCCGCGGCTGCCGCTCGGGCGGCTCGCCCAGAACGCCGTGCGGACGATTGCGTCGAGCGCCAGCCTGTCTGCGCCGCCGGATCAGCTGAAGTACATCCAGTTTTCGTGGACCGTTTCCGCCGACAAGCTCCGGCGCGACACGGGTTTCACCCCAGCGCTGACCAGCGAGCAGGCGATTCTCGAATTGAGCGGGAAACAGCAGCCGCTCAATGGCGGCTACGACGAGTTCGGAATGGACGCGCGTTACATCCGGCGCTACTGCGGCCACCTGTTTCGATGGATGCATGATGGCTATTGGCGCGTCGAGCTGAACGGTATCGAACACATACCGACGGCGGGGCGCGGTGTGCTGGTGGGCATGCACCGCGGCTTCATGCCGTTTGACGGCGTGATGGCGCTCTACGCATTGGTAACGAAACGCAACCGCATTCCGCGTTTCCTGATTCATCCGAGCCTGACCAAATTTCCGTTTCTGGCCGATTTCATGGCCAAACTCGGCGGCATCATGGCCTGTCAGGAGAATGGCGACTGGGTGCTGCAGCGTGACGAGCTGCTGGCGGTGTTTCCCGAAGGGATCCGCGGCGCCTTCACGATGTACGATCGCGCTTACACGCTCGGCAAGTTCGGGCGCGACGAGTTCGTGCGCATGGCGCTCCGGAATCGGGCGCCGATCTATCCGTTCGTCACGGTCGGCAGCGCTGAGATTTATCCAATTCTCAAGCGCGTCGACTGGAGCTGGTTCAAGCGTTACACCGAATGGCCGTTTCTGCCGATCACCGCATCGCCGATTCCGTTGCCCTCGAAATGGCACACGCAGTTTCTGCCGCCGATGCATGTCGAAGAGGAGCACGGACCGGAAGCGGCGGAGGATCCGAAGAGGGTGCGGCGCATTTCGCTGGAAGTGCGGCAGCGGATGCAGGCGGCGATCGACGAGATGCTGTTGCGGCGCAAATCGATATTCTTCGGTCAGGTCTTCGACAAAAGCGCCTAACGGCGCAGAGAGGTCCATGGACATGCGGGAAGTGGCCAAGTCGATGCTCGGGTTTTCCTGGGCGGTATCGCTGTTCGGGTTTCAGCAGCTGTCGAAAATGATGACGCCGACGCCGGCCCAGCCGGCGGATCTGACCGCCGCGGAAGTCGACGAAGTGTCGCGCGCGGTGCAGAGCCACTTGTTCGGTGCGGCGGCGCTGCAGTTTCGCGCCGGCGACGAGTGGCAGCGGCGGCTGGTGGACGTGGTGTTCGACGCGGCGACGCTGGACAGCGTCGATCCGCGCAAGATGGTCGAAGCCCTCGATCCGCGGACGCTGCTAAAGACCGCCGATCCACGCAAGATTGTCGAGAGCGGGATGACCGTGATTCAGCAGGGATTTGACAGCGCCGTGGATGCGATCAAGCAGACCGCCGACCGCGCCGTCGACGCCGCCAAACCGGACGCCGCCCGGTGATGGCGGGCCGCCACCACGTCACCTGCGGATGAAGCCCTCGCGCGCTGCGCGAAAATGGTCGGAGACTCTCCAATGAAAACCGGCGATAACGGTCACGGCAAGCACAAACGGCACGCCGCTGTGGCGGCGTCAGCGCCCGCCTCGGCTGAGCCGCGCGACGGCTACCTGTCGCTCACGACGCAACCGGGTGGCGGCGCGACGGTCGCCGTCGGATCGCGCGGGCTGAACGTGCACGAATCGCTGCATCGGTTTGATGCAAACGTCCATTTGCCGACCTGCGAACGCGGCATCTCGAGCGCGAATCGGGTGGGCGAGCCGTTGGCGTTGCTGGCGATGCAGTGGCGCCTGGTGCCGGAGGACTTCGACGGGACCGACAGCGCGCCGTTGCCAGACACCGAACTGCGGGGCGATGCGTCGCAGCGAGTGGTGATGCGCGACGGGCGCATCGCGTTCTACGACGGCGCGCATGGCACGCTGTTGTTCTCGGGCAGCGGTCGCACCTACCCCGCAATCACTGACGGCCGGGCCCGTCTGCTGTTTGCCGGCGTCGCCACCGTCAGCGGCGGCACCGGCAGCCTCGAGGGCGCGCACGGCACGCTGCTGATTAGCGGCGAAGTGACGCGGCTCTCGACGGTCGCGTTGTCGCTGGTCGGGCGAATCGACGCCGGCGGTCCGGTGTCGCGCGCCGACGCGTTGACGCCGATGCGTGATCAGAACGCGTCGGAGTTGTCGTCGACGATGCTGATGCTGGTCGGCGATGTGGACGCAGCCGGACACGAACGGCTGCGCGTCGCACGCGTCGGAACCGACATCGCGTCGCGCCACCGCGTCCGCAGCCTGCTGCGTGTCGGCGCCCGCGTCGGCACGGTAGCGACGACGCACGCCTGGCGCGTGCTGACCTTCTGTGATCCTGCCGGATTGACCATCGGCAGCATTACGGCGCTGTGCCTCGAAACCACATCGCGCCGTGATGTCGGCGACCGGCACACCATCGAGCGGCATACCGCGTTCGGTCCTGCGATGCGCGGCACCGGCGCGCTGACCGGCGCCGGCGGTCTGCTGACCCTCGAAACCACCGTCGATCCGGCCGGTCTCCAGACGACCCTGTATTCGTTGCTGCTCGTCGACCCGAAGGGCCGCTTCCGCGCGTCGTTTGCCGACGTCTACAAGCCGATGCCGCCGGCGGTCGCGGCGACCGTCCCGAGCGAGCCGCCTGCCGTGTGGCTCCGGTTCGCGGACGGTGCCGCGAGCGGCATTCCGGCCGCAGACCACGCGATGCTGCGAAACGTCGAAGCCGCGCTGGCGGACGGCACTGAGATGGCGCTGTGGCTGGAGGAACGCGATCGCGCCAACACCTACCGTGAACGTTTCGAGCTCGCTCGCGAGCCCAACGACGTCGGTCGCAGCTTCGGATTCTTCGACACGGCCGCTGTTGGCAACGCCGGAGTGCCGGTGATGGGCGCGGTATGCGACATGTTCTTCGACCGTCAGTCAGCGGCGCGTGACGACAGCAGCGCCGCTCAGCTGCAGGCGTTCGTGCTCAAGTATTTTTTGCGCGTTGCGGCCGATCCGGGACGTCCAGCGACGCTGCCCGGTCAGCGGCAGCGCCGAGGCGCCGGCTACCGGCAGTTGTATTACAAGCGGCGCGACTCCGGAAAAATCGGGTTATTCGCCGCCGACCAGCAATCGGCGATCGTCGACCTGCGTGAGATCGGAACGGTTTACGACTGGATCGTGCTGCGCGTCGATGCGTTCGATTTTCCGATCTCGTTTGCCCCGTTTGGATCGTTCGGTAGCGGTGCACCGATCGTTCAGTTGCCGCTGCAGGAGTCGTCGTATCTGGTGATCGGTCCATCGTTCGTCCACAATCAAAGCGAGCCGTCGTCGGACGTGCTCGCCCGCTATGGTCTCGGCTACGCGTTTGTCCCGTACACGCCCGGCGACCTCGGCATGATCGCCTACGGTCCCGGCCACTTCGCCGCGGCGATCCAGACGGTTGATTTCTCGCTGATCGCGAATGGTGAAATCCGGGTCCGAAGTGGCTTCGTGGTCAATCGTCCGAAGCAGATTGCGCGCGTCGACATCGATCCGATCGACTGGGGTTTCAGGCTTGCCGACTTGATGACGTTTGGCGCCGCGTCGCGGATCATGAGCCCGGTTCGGACGATCACCGACATGCTGCCCCTGCGGATCACCGGTCTGGATCCGATCGCCACGTCGATCTGGCTTGCCAGTGCGATGACCAACGGGATGGTCGACCGGCCGCTCGCCGATGCGAAGCAGCAGTTCGAGAAGGGCGTCCTGACACAACACGCGTTGCAGCAGCGCGAGCTGTTGACGCGCGCCCTGTTCGTCTGGCGGATGGCGGCTGACTGGACCGACGAAGGACGATTGCCGGCGTTTTGTCGGAAAGGCGCCGCGTGACGCGCCGGCTGCCACATATCCTGCTGGTGCTGATTCGCCACGGGATTGCGCAGCTGGTCGCGCCGCGCGCCGTCCGCTGGCCGTGGCTGCTGCGCTGGGTGCCGCTGGCAGGCTTGAACGGGCCGCAGCGGTTCCGGCGGCTGTTTGAGGACCTCGGCGGCAGCTTCATCAAGTTCGGACAAATGCTCGCGCTGCAGCCCGACATCGTGTCGCTGGAATACTGCGACGAGCTGTTCAACCTGCTCGATCGCATCGCGCCGTTTCCGTTTGCCCATGTCGAACAGGTGTTCCAGGAAGAACTCGGCCGCTCGCCGGCAGAAATCTTCGAGCAGTTCGAGACCGAGCCGCTTGCCACCGCGTCGATCGGCCAAGTGTATGTCGGGGTCCTGCGCGGCCGCGCGGTCGCCGTCAAAGTGCAGCGGCCGGGCGTCGAGGCCGACTTCAACGGCGACATCCGGCTGCTGATCATCGCGATGCGGCTGATCAAGCGGCTCCGGATCAAATCCCTGTATTGGGTGCTCGATCCGGGCGGCGAATTCGTGGACTGGACACGTGAGGAACTCGACTACCGTCGTGAAGCGCGCTACGCCGAGCGGCTGCGGCGCAACGCCGACACCAATCCGTACGAACGCGCGCCCGCCATCATGTGGGATTTGACGACGCGGCGGACGCTGGTCATGGAGTTCATGTCGGGAACGACTGTTCTCGACTATCTGCGGGCGGTCCAGTCCGGCGACGAACTGACCACCTATCGTCTGCGCGCGGCGGGATTCGAACCGAACCGGTTTGCGCGCCACATCATCGACAACTTCCTCGGCGACGCGTTCCAGTACGGCGTCTTCCACGCCGATTTGCATCCCGCCAATCTGCTGATCCTGCCGCAGAACGTGGTCGGTTACGTGGACTTTGGTATCACCGGCGTGCTGAGCCGTTATTCCCGTCGTCACCTCGTGGAAATGACGCTCGCGTATACGCGAGCGGACGTCGCCACGATGGCGGAAGCCTATTTCAAGTTGGTGACGTACCGGCGCGACGCGGATCCTGACAAGTTTCGACGCATGCTGGCCGAAACATCACAAGAATGGTACGAAGGCGGGGAAGCCGGTCAGACGACGTTCAAGAAAAACTTCACGCTGGTGATGCTCGATTTCCTGACGTTGTCGCGCAAGGCGGGTATCGGGCCCGAACGGGATGTGATTAAATACATTCGGTCGGCGATCGCTGCGGACGGGCTGATTACGCGCTTCGCGCCGAGTTTCAGCGTGGGACGTCATCTCGAAGAAGTGTGTCAGCAGTGGGTCGCGCGGGAAGCGCGGCGCGTCACGTTCAGCTACAGCACCCTGACGGCGTTGGCGGCGTCGGGCGGGCGGTTGATGGACAACGGCCCGGCACGCGCGGCGTCAGTGCTGCGTCGCGTCGCTGAAGGCGGCTCGCTCGGCCGCATCGACGTGACTACCACCGCGCGGGGCGAAGAGCGGCGACGGGTTCGGACGATTCGGGTCGCCGGTATCGTCGTCGCGTTTACGGCGTTGCTCGAACTGACGGCGCCGGCGCCGCAGTGGGGGTTGAACGTGTTTACGGCGGAGGCCGCGCTGGTGGCCGCCGCCGTGCTGGTGCTCGGCGAATCACTGCGAAAGCTCGCGGTCACCCATTGAAGGATCCGATGAAAGAGGCACCCACCATGCGCGACTTGGTCAAATCGGCGCTGACGCTGCCATGGGCGATTTCGATGCTCGGCGTACAGCAGGTCAGTAACTTGCTCGCGCCGCCGTCGAAAGGTCGGTTGGCGGGGACGACCGACGCACTCGACACCGTCAGCGACGTTACCGCGCAGCAGCTCGATGGCTGGTTGAAGCAGACCTACAAAATCGGCACCAGCATGCAGACGATGCTGGTCGATCTGATGATGCTCCGGACACCGGAGTTCGATCAGAGCATGCTGATGCACATGGCCGCCGAGATGCAGGACGGCCCGATGTTTCAGGCCGTCGTCAAGTATGGGCTGCCGCCGCTCGGCTGGCTCGATTCGTTCCTCGTGTCGCGGCGTGACGCGCCCGGGGCGGTGCAGGAGTTCTACAACAAGCTGCAAATCATCATGCTCGTCACGCACGTCCATGCGGAACTCGGGCTCGATGCGAACACCGTCGATTCGCTCTACGTGCTCGTCGATCGCGTCGGCGCGATGCCGACCTTTCCGCGCGTGTGGGCGACCGAGGGCCTCGGCAACTGGTACGGCGACGTCGCCGTCCGCAAGGCCGAGGGCGGTCCGGATCCGACCGGGCTGCTGACCGATCCGCAGTACGCCGGCCTGGCGCCCTGGAGCATGACGATGCTGCACGCGGGCATCGGGATGTCGTTTGCGAAGGCGGTTCTCGTGAAGCTCGAGCCGACCAGTAGTGCCGAGGCGCTCCGGGCCGGCATCGCGCGTTTCGTCCGCTTGTGCCGCGATTCGTCGCGGCCGGGATACGCTGGCGCCGCGCTCGAATCACTCGGCCTGGCAACCCGCACGCTCTATCCGAATCTGTTGCGCTTGATCGATCGGGAAATTCCCCACGTCGATCCGGACTTGCTCGGCTACTACTGGCACGGCGCCGGCCGTGCGATGTACTTTGAACCGATGGGCATGCTGCCGTCGGTCAACGCGCCGTGGCGGGTTATTCGTCGTCTCGACGAAGAGGCGCCGCACGATCTCGCGCGTCGCAATATTCTCGCCGGTGTCGGCTGGGCGCTGTCGATCGTCAACATGCGGCAGCCGATGGTGATGGAAACCTTCCTCCGCCATCACGCGGCGCAGATGGCCGCCGAAAACGCCTTCACTAACGGCGTGACCTCGTCGTTGATGATGCGTTACGACACCAGCCGGGACGATCCACACATTCAGTCATACCTGCATTACACGCCGTCCGACCCGGAGATCGCGTCAGCATGGCGCGATCTGATCACGATCCCATGCGAAGCGGCCCTGCATACGACCTACCCACTGTTGCAGAGCACCAATTCGCTCGAGCAGGTGTTTCACTACCGCCCGGCGGCGCTCTAGCGCGCCGTCCCAGCGATGGCACGGTGGACCCGGTGGGCGACGTCGACTACGTCGGCGGCGTCCGCCCCAACCAGTCGGGGCGCCGCCATCGACCATCAGCAGCGTCGGAAGGCGGTTGATGCGGCGTTGTTGCCGCTACGCCGTACCGGCCGCCGTCCGCCGCCGCCGGAAGGCCGTCTCGGCGCCGACGAAGACCATGCGATCCGGTTGCGCGACACTCTGGTCCGACTCGGCCCGGTGTTCGCCGGATTCGGCCGGTATCTCGCCTCGCGGGTCGACCTGCTGCCGCGCCGCACGCGCGTTGAACTGAACGCGATTCCCGACGAAGGCGACTCGGTGCCGTTCGTGTCGGTCGCGGCGCTGATCCACGGCGAACTCGGCGCTCCGCTCGACCGATTGTTCTTCGAGTTTCAACCCGTTCCGCTCGCCGTCGGCCTGTGGACTCAGCGCCATTTCGGGTGGCTCTCGCCGGGCGTGCCGGTCACAGTGACGATCGTCCGGCCGGACGTGGACGAGGCGCTTGGTATTGATGCGCCGCTTCTGCCGCTGCTGGCGTCATCGCTCGATCTCGCCGAGGCGACCGTCGCAGCGGCGGCTGACGACTACATCGCGACGCTGCGCCGGCGTCTCGATCAGAAACAGCACGCATCGGCGCTGTCCACGCTGGCCGCCGACGCGAAGCGCGCCGGCGGCGGATTCGACGCACCACTCTGCTATCGCGATTACTGTGCCGGTAGCGTGCTGACGACTGAACGCGTCACCGGCGAGTCGATCGAACAGTACGCCGGCTTGGCTGACGATCTCGCCAATCGGGTGGTGGCGGCGTGGGTTCGCCAGGTGCTCTGCGGCACGATCGTGCCATACGACTTTGACGCACGCGACATCGTGATTGCCGGCGATCGACTCGTCCTCCTCGACGCCGCGTTCGAATCGCAGACCGCCGTCGAGCGCGAGCGCTTCGCCGCCTATCTTGGCGCGGTTGCCGCCGATGATCCCGATTCGGCGTTGCGTTGGATGGCCGATGCCTTCAGCGCGCCGCCGCCAGACGTCGAAGGCCGCCTGCGGCGCGTGCTGCGGCAGGCGGTGCCGTTCCGCGACGGCGAGTGGAGCGGCGACGATCGCCTCGCCGAGCACGCGTTGGTTCAATGGCGCGCGGCGCAAACCGTCGGGTGGGCGGTGCCGGTGCATCATCAGCATGTCTACCGCGGTCTGTACGCCGCCGACCGCATCGCGAATCGTCTCGCGCCCGATCGCGACACCATGCTGGCCGCGCTCGAGAACGAACGGCTCCGCATCGGCCTCGAGCAGGCCGGTCGCGCGATCGATCCGCGCCTCGCTGCCGCGACGCTCGATCGCGCCATTCAGGAACTGGCCGATCTGCCCCAGAAGCTCGACGATGTGCTGACGCTGGCGGCGCAGGGACGTCTGCGGATGCGCGTGCAGGTGCCCGAAGCCGACGACACCGAGCGCGTGCGCAATCGCACGGTGCTGCTGGTGACATCGCTTGTCGCCTTCGCGGCGGTCGGTGCGGTCTTGCGTCACGTGGTGCCGGCGCTCGGCAGCGGCGCCGAACGCGCCGGCGCGGTCCTCCTTCTGCTGCTCGGGGGGTGGCTGCTCGTCGCCGCCGCACGGCTGTGACTCCAACCGGCATCCCGTCGGGCGCCGGGCATGCCGCCTACGTGTCGCTGACCACGATCGGCGTTGGCGGCTCCACGCCGATTCTCTTTGCCAGCAATCCGGTCGGCGACGCACTGCTGTCCACCGGTCTGCTGTCGCTCGCCGGACCGACCGCGACGTCGATGGTGCCGTTGCTGCCGGTTCGCATCTCGGGCATCGATGTCCGGGCGACCCTCCATCGCTTCGACGCGGCGGCGCATCCTCCGACCACCGAGCGCGGCGTCACCAGTGCGAACCGTGTCGGCGAACCGCTCGGCGCGCTGACGATGCGTTGGCTGGTCGCGCCCGACGGATTCGAGGCGACGGCGTCGGCGCCGCCGCCCGCCACCGAACTCGATGCCGCGCGCTCGCAGCGGTTCGTGATGCACGACGCCGCCCTTCGCTTCGAAGATCGGACCGGCAGCGGCGTTCGGTTTTTCGGGGCAGGCCGAACCTATCCATCGGTCGTCGACGGCGTGCGCCGGCTGCTGTTTGCCGGCACCGCGGTGGTGATCGAAGGGTTGGGGATGCTCAAGGGTCTGCGCGGCAGCGTCGCGGTGGCCGGAGAAATCTCCGCGCGATCGATCGTCTCGTTGACCATCGCCGGACGATTCAATGGCGACGGTTCCTTCACCGTCGACGAGCGGCTGGCGCCGCTCGTCGAGAGCGGGACCGTGCGGGACGCGACCGTCCTGACATTGGCGGGCCATTCGAGCGTCAGCGCGGTTGGCCATCTCGAAGAGCGCTTGAGTATCGCCGTCGTCGATAACGACGTGGCGAACGCCACGCGTCCCCGAAGCGGGTTTCAGCTCGGCGAGGCCGTGGGATCCGCCACCGGTCCCTTGCGGTTTGATCCGGCCGATCGGCGGTGCGCGCGGCGCCTGCTCGACGGACGACGGGAGCTGGTGTTTGCCGACGCGGCCGGTCGCTGCATCGGCACGATCATCGCCGACAATCTCGAGGGCACCGCGTTCCACGATCATCAGGACGGCGTGCCGGTGTACCGGGTGATTGCCTACGGGGCGCTGAGCGGCGGCTTCGGCGCGCTCGAGGGCGCTGGCGGCGTGCTGCTGATGGATGCGGCCGTGTCGGCGAGCGGCGGCGCGCCGAGCGTTTACACAGTGTGGCTGAGCGACGCGCGCGGACGGTTCCGCGCCAACGATGGTCAGCCGGCGGGCGCCCGCAGCAATGGCGCCGCACTACCGGCAGTGGCCCTTCAATTCGACGACACCACCGCCGAGTCCTTGCTGCCTGGCGACCGCGCGATTCTCGAACAAGCCGAACGAGCGCTCGCGGCCGGCGTCGAACTCCAGCAGGTGTTGACCGACCGCGAGCACGACGCGAACTATCAGGAGCGCTTCGACATCGTCAGTGACCGGTCGTCCCATGAAGAGAGCCTCGGCTTCTTCGACGTCGTCAGCGTCCGCGGCAACCCGATGCCGGTGATGGGGATCGTGCAGGAGTCGCTTTACGACCGCCCGAAGGCTGGCAGCGCTGAAATGGTCCGCGCCCAGCTGCAGGAATTCGTGCTCCGCTACTTTCTGCGGGTCGGTCACGTCGGCGAACCTGGCGAGCCGCCGGCCCAGCAACTGTTTTTCAAGCTCGCGGCGACTGGACGGATCGGAAAATTTCGGAAAGCCGAACGCGCCGCGATCGTGGACTTGCGAGAAGTGGGCGCCACGTACGACTGGATTGTGCTGAAGGCCGATCGCCTCTCGTTCGATTTGCCGTTCGCGCCGTTCGGATCCGGCGCGCCACGGCTGCAGCTGCCGCTCAAGGAATCGAATTACCTGGTGGTCGGACCGACGTTCGTCACCAACCGCGATCACCCCGAGCCGGGCGTGGTCGCCGATTACGGCTTCGGCTACGCGCTGGTGCCCGACAGCCAGGGGCGATTTCATACCGCCATGCAGACCGTTCGATTCCGGCTGATGGCGGACGGCGAGATTCGCGCGCGCGCGGTGTCGGTCGTGAATCGTCCGGACCGGATCACGGCCATCGACGTCGACCCGATTGGCTGGGGTGTGCAGTTGGCCGACTTGATGACGTTTCGCATGGCGTCGCGCGTGATGAGCCCGATGCTCGCGGTGACCGACCGCCTGCCGCTGCGGACGCACGGTCTCGACCCGATTGCCGCGTATATCTGGATGGCCAACACCTTGACCGGCGGTATGGCGGAGAAGCATTTCGGGATTTCGAAAGCCGAACTGGAGAAGCGTATGCTGTTACAGCATTACCGGCACCATCACGAGATGCTGCAGCGTTCGCTGCAGGTCTGGCGCATGGTGCCAGACTGGACGGCACACGCGCGGTTGCCGGATTACTGCCAGGCGGAAGTGGGATGCTGAAGACGGACAAGTCGGGGGTGGTCGATGTCGTCATTGTGGGCGCCGGCCTGGCCGGGCTGTCGCTCGCGCGCCAGCTGCTGCTGGCGGACCAGACGCTGACGATCCTCGCGTTGGACAAGCGCCAGCAGATTCCACAAACCGGTCAGAAGGTGGGCGAGGCGACGGTTCAGGTGAGCGGCTACTACTGGTCGAAAGTGCTGGAGTTGGAGGAGTACCTCCTGCGCGAGCACTTCATGAAATACAACCTGCGATTCATCTGGAAAACCGCCGGCCTGGACGCGAGCCGCATCGAAAGCTACAGCCAGTCGTACATCCGGAAGATTTCGAACGTCGCCAGTTATCAACTGAATCGCAACGAGCTCGAAAAGGAGCTGTTGCGCCGCAACGTCGAACAGCCTAGCCAGTACACGTTCCACAATCACGCGCTCGATCTGCAGATCGACCTTTCGACTGACGAGGCGCCGCACACCGTTTCCTACACCCGTGCCGGCGAACGCCGCTCGGTGAAAGCCCGTTGGGTGGTGGACTGCGCGGGTCGGGCGCATGTGCTGCAGAAAAAGCTGCAGCTCGCGAAGTCGAACAACATCCGGCACGGCGCGTCATTTCTGTGGGTGGACGGGCTGTTGAACTACGAGACGCTCACCGACTCGACGCCGAAACAGATCCGGCTGAACCCCCAGCGGCGCCACATTGGCCACCTGCCGTTCTGGCTCGCGACGAACCACTTCGTCGAAGAAGGGCTCTGGTTGTGGGTGATCCCGCTGCAGGGTATCACCAGCCTTGGCCTGGTCTACGATCGCCGCATCGTCAATCCGGACGACGTCAACGACCCAGCGAAGCTCGTTGGGTGGATTTGCGAGCACTTTCCGGCGTTCGGCCGCGATCTGCCAAAGCGGAAAATTCTCCATTCCGGCAGCTACCGCGACTACTCGTTCGACGCCGCTCAGACGATCAATCGTCAGCGCTGGGCGATGGTCGGCGAGGCCGGGCGCTGGTCCGATCCGCTCTACAGCCCCGGCGGCGACGTCATTTCGATTTACAACACGCTGGTCTGCGATTCGATTCTGACCAAGGACCAGGCCGATCTCGATCTCAAGGTGCCGCTCTATGAAGAGCTCGAGCGCGCTGTCTACGCC
>Ga0207659_10000267_pt1 | contig 31798 bp, 27 predicted proteins | sample KBSM43metaG_FD_184330 | JGI IMG/M metagenome (GOLD analysis project Ga0207659, IMG submission 184330) | Miscanthus rhizosphere microbial communities from Kellogg Biological Station, Michigan, USA - KBS M4-3 metaG (SPAdes) (version 2) | ecosystem: Host-associated > Plants > Roots > Rhizosphere >...
GTCGTGCATGTCGACGGCGAAGTAGAGCGAGCCGTCGTTGGCATTCGCCCCGCGATCGAGCAGTTCTTTCGCCAGGTCGAAGCGATCGTTGACGATGGCGATGATCGCGGCGGTGGCTCCGTCGCCATTGGTCGCCTTCACATCGGCGCCGGCCTGAATCAACGTCCGGGCGATCTCCTCGTGGCCGTTACGGACCGCAAACATCAGCGCCGTAAAGCCTCCCGTGGGATGGTCGGCGTGCTCGCGCTTCTTGAGCGCGGTCACGCGCGCGCCGCGGTTCGGGTCGGCCCCGGCCTTGAGCAGAGCGGACACGATGTCGGCGTGCCCCTCGGCCGCCGCCCACATCAGGGCGGTCTGGTCCTGCAGCGTATCGGCGGCGTTCACGGCGGCCCCGGCCTCGAGCAGCAGCGTCACCGCGTCGAGGCGTCCGGCGCGCGACGCCGCGATCAGCGCCGTCTCACCGTCCGGATGCGACAACGACACGCTGGCTCGCGCCTTGAGCAAGACATCGATCAGCGGAGCATCGCCGCTGCGACTCGCCTGAAGCAACGGCGTGACGCCGAAACGGTTCGGGGTGTCGACCTTGGCCCCGGCAGCGATCAGCGCTCGGGCCATGTCCAGGTTGCTGTGGTGGGTGGCCCAGAGCAGGGCGGTCGAACCGTCGCGTCCCGCGGTGTTCGCGTTGGCACGCTGGGCCAGGAGCGCGCGAACGGCCGCCAGGTCCCCGTCGCGCGCAGCGGCGACCAGTGGATCCTCGCCGGCCGCCTGGCCGCGACCGCTGGCGTTCACGAGCACCATCGCCAGCAAGGCGGCGATGGCCAACCACCCAGAGACCCCTCGTTGCTGCATCGTGGCCTGCCTTTCCCGTGCCAGGTCAGCCGCGGAACCGGGTACGTGCGCCGACTATGCGAAAGAGTCGGCCGACAGGGTAGATCAGCGCCGCGCAGAAGTCATGAAGTGGAAATCTGAATATCGACTATTTCAAATCTTTGTCGACGACGGGCAGCTTCTCGTCAGATCACGCGTCGGCGCGCGCGCACGGCGGTGATGAATACGCCGCCGACGACGGCGAAGGCGGCGATGCTCACAACTTGCACCCATCCGCCGATGTCGGCCGGGTGCGAAATTCGCCAGAGCGCCGCCCAGACGTCGAACGGCACGTTGGGTTGCGTGCGAACGTGGTCCATGGCATCGAGCACGGCGAGCAGCGCGGTCGCGCCGACCGCAAGTGCCGCCGCCGAGACGAGTCCCGGACCAATGAGTCCACCGGCCTGGCTTGGCGTGGCGCCCTCGGGCGGGTCCTCGAGCACGGGCTCACGAACACCGAAGGGGGCGAACCGGTTGAGCATGAACAGCCCTGGGACACCGACGACGAGCGTGGTGAGAAAGAACGTCGACCATCCGAGCGCGGCGACGGCAAACCCGGTGATGGGCCCGGCCAGGACGCGGGGGAGTGCGAACAAGCTCGAAAACAGCGCGTACTGCGTGGCGGAAAACCGTTTCTCTGTGAGGCGCAACAGCAGCACCGAGAAAGCGCCAGTACCCATCCCCGACGTCAGCAGCTCGAACCCCGTGGCCGCATACATGGCCGGCGCGTTGGGCCCGCCGAGGACAGACAGAACGTAGTACCCGACGTTGGAGAACAGCTGGAGGAAACCGAAGATCCATAGCGCGTGCCCCAGCCCGAAGAGTGTTGTCACCCACCCGCCAAGAAACGCGCCCACCATCGCGCCGGCCACTCCGATCGTGGCCAGCGCCACGCCGCGCTGGTCGGCGCTGTACCCCATGTCGATCAGAAACGGCCGGGTCAGGGATTGCGCGAGCTGGTCGGCCAGCTTGTAAAGGACAACGAAGGCCAGGATTTCGAGGGCGCGCGGACGTGTGAGGAAGCTGAGGAAGGGCTGCCAGATGGCCTCGCGCAGCGATCGGGGCGGTGGCGCTTTGACCTCGGGTTCAGGCGACTGCCAGGCGACGACCAGCATCGGCAGGTAAATCATCGCCATGAGCACGTTGACGGCCGGCCAGCCGATGCGCGCCGCCAGCGTAATTGAAACGCCGCCCGAGACGAGGAGCGCCACGCGATACAGCGCCGTTCGCGCGCCGGCGGCGGCGCCCTGCTCGTCCTTGTGCAGAACCTCGACGGCGTAGGCGTCGATGGCGATGTCCTGTGAGGCCGAGGCGAGCGCGGTGGCCATCGCCAGCGCGCCGACCACCCAGACCGCATCCGGACGGGCGCCGACACCAGCCAGCAGGAGTCCGAAGCTGAAAAGCGCGATCTGGGTGATGGCCATCCACCCGCGCCGCCGCCCCCAGAAGGGCGGGGCGTAGCGATCCATCAGTGGCGCCCACAGCACCTTGAACGTCCACGGCGCCTGCGCAAGCGTAATGAGTCCAACCACGCGGATGTCGACGCCGATGTCACGCATCCAATCCGGGATGGCGTACCAGACCAGCCCGAGCGGCAGCCCGGAGGCAAAGGACTGCAGCACGACGGCCGCGGTGCGCTTGGATCGCATCGCGAGCGCCAGACTGGCGAGCGCGCCGCCGCCGGAGCGGGACGACGGTGAGAACGGAGGCAACGTCAGACGCTACCGCGTCTTGTGCTCGATCAGCTCGATTGCGTTGCCGGCGTTGTCGCTGATGAACGCAAAGTCCTCGGTCGGCGTGACGCGCATCTCGAAGGCCATCTTCACGCCTTTCGCCTTCAATTCCGCGAGTACGGCGGGTAGATTCTTGACCTCGAAGCCGAAGTGCTTCACGCCGTGCGTCCGGAAGTCTTCTGACGGGTTCTTTCTCGACTCCGGAAGCGGGGCCGCGTCGGTCAGCTGGAACAGTTCAATCGTGATGTTGCCACGGCGAAGATCCGCGACCTGCTGACGGGCGCCGGGCTGGCCGGGACGCACGGTACCCTTGAAGCCGAGCATCCGTTCGTACCAGGCGATCGATTCGGCGATGCTCGGCACGCTCAACGCCACGTGATTCCACGCAATGTCGAAGCCGACGGCATCGCCGGTACGCGCCTCGGCCGTCTGCTTCGTCAGCTCCTTCTCGAACGCCTGCTCGCGCTCCGCAACATAGGCGCGATAGCCCTCGGGATCGATGAAGGGATTGACGGGCGCGCCGATCCTCGGCAGCTTGTCTTTCAAGTTGAAGTAGGCGCCATGCGCCCCCAGGAATAGATCGACTGGCGTAGTCTTCAGCAGGGCGAATGTCTTCACGTAGTCGCTGGCGATCTGTGGATAGCTCCGGTTGTTCACGAGAACGTAACCCGCGTTGACGTTCGGGCTGCCGACGATGACGGCGTTCAGCGTGCGGCCACCCTCTGCCACTTGCATCATCCAGGTCGTGCAGCCAGGGGTGTGCCCCGGCGTGAGCCGCGCCGTGAGTGTCGAGCCGCCGAGCTCGACCGTGTCTCGGTCGTGCAGGATGCGATCGACTTTCGCGCCTGGCCGTCCCGGCGCCGTGCTCTCGACCGCCGCCACGTCAGCGTCCATCACCATCAGCCGCGCACCGGTGTCGGCCTTGATGAGACCGATACCCTCGTCGTGATCGCCGTGCGCATGGCTGATCAGGAGGATTTTCGTGTCCGCGTAGCTGAAGCCGAGGCCCTCGATGCTCTTGCGGAACGCCGGCACATCCTGCTTGAAGTTGCCGTTGATCAGGATGTTGCCCTGGGGTGTCGCGATGAGATAGACAGCGAGGTCCGCCGTACCGACGTAATAGAGGTTGCCGGCAATCTTGAAGCCCCGGATGGCTCGATGCCAATCGGGATTTGCCTGCGCACCTGCGACGGCGGGAAACAGCAGGCTTGACCACACGAGAAAAACTACCGCTAGAAGACCAGAGCGCATGGGAACCTCCTGAATCCTGGTCGAGAGCCGGCTCATCATAACCGTCCTAGTTCAAGCCGCTAGGACGCCTTCGGCGGCGCGCGAACGAGTCCCGTCCACCCGCCACGACACCTCACTGGAACGACCCCAGTTTCCTCGACGACTGGGGACGTAGAATGCCCATCGATGGGCGTTGACGGTTTGTCAGTCTCCAACGCGCGGCGGCCCGCCGCACACTCGTACAACGTCCGTATCTGTCACTGGATCAATCTCGTCACCTGCGCGTATCTGCTGTGGAGCGGCGTCCACATCTTCCTCGACTTCCCGGAACTGTATTGGGGGCACACGGGTTATCGCGGCTATCCGGCCGCGTTCAGGCTCGAGGACTGGGGCCTCTCATGGGACGAGGCCGGCGCGCTCGGCGACCGCAGGTGGGGACGCAATTACCATTTCACGTTCGCGTGGGTGTTTCTCATCAACGGCCTCGTGTACGTCGTCTGGAATCTCTACTCGAGGCATTTTCGCAACCGGATGTGGCCGGCTCGTGATGAGCGGAGCCTTGCGCACGTGCGCACCGAGCTGCGCGATCACCTGAGCTGGCGATCGCGCACGCACGCCACCAGTGGCAGCTATGGCACGCTGCAGAAGACGTCGTATCTCATTCTGATCTTCGTGTTCGTGCCGCTCATGATCCTGACCGGCATCGCGCAATCACCCGGCTTCACCGCGGCCATGCCGGCGCTGCTGGATCTCTTCGGCGGCCGGCAATCGGCGCGGACGCTTCACACCATAGGCACGGTGGCGCTGGTGCTGTTCGTGGTTGTCCACGTCGTGGAGATCGCCGCGACGGGATTCTTCGTCGAGGTCCGTTCGATGATTACGGGGAAAGAGCGATGAGCACGCGCATCTCACGTCGCAGGTGGCTGGCGACGAGCGTACCTGCGCTCGGCGGTCTGTTGTTGACGGGATGTAGGCGCGAGACGTTCGTTCCGCCGCACCTGCGCGGGGACTGATCGGCGGCTGCCGATGTGCTGACGATGAGCACGAATCGACTGCTGCTGTCCGGCCAACAGCTGGCGCGCGAGTACAACCGACGCGACATCGCCGATCCGTTCCCGACCTGGAACCAGACCAACCCGCGAAACGGGGAATATCAAGCCCACGCGTCGGAAGGGTTCAAGAACTGGCGGCTGCCGATCGGCGGCCTCGTTTCGCGGCCGCGCGAGCTGTCGCTCGACGAGATCAGAAGCCTGCCCGCCCGGACGCAGATCACGGCGCACATCTGCGAACAGGGGTGGTCGGCGATCGGCGAATGGACGGGAGTCCCGCTGCAGCGGGTGCTTGAACAAGCTGGTGGCGTCCTTCCCGCCGCACGCTACGTCGTCATCGACACCTTCGACGGGTGGTACGAGGGATACGATCTGTTCGAGGTCGCACACGCCCAGACGATTCTTGCCTACGGGCTCAACGGCCGCGACCTTCCGAGAGGCAACGGGGCACCGCTGCGTCTCCGCGTCGAACGCCAGTGCGGGTACAAGAACCTCAAGTTCCTGAAATCGATTCGGGTGGTGGACTCGATGGCCGGCATTGGCAGAGGCACAGGTGGGATCAACTCGGACTTCGGGTTCCACTGGTTTGCGGGCGTCTAGCGTGTGACGCGCCGACTGACCCGCTCAACGTTTCCCGGCAACCGGGTAGCAGCATCCTCAGGAACGTCGTCGGCTTCACGAACCTGCTGCGCCCGCAGGAACTCGGCTGTGCTAGGGTAGCGAATCGGCCCAGCGATAGAGGCGTTAGCCACCCGTTCGGGTGGGCGCGACCTGCGCCCCCGAGGGTAAAGTTAAAGTTCGCGTGTCCGACACTCCGCAGGACGACCAACCGAAGCGCCCATTCCACGCGCTGATGCAGTGGCTCAAGGGCGAAACGCCGCAGGGCGGGGTCGCCGAACGTACGCCGTCCGGCGAGATGCCGGCGCCAGGTGTGCCCGCGCCGCCGGTCCGCCGGCCGGCCCGCGACGTGCCGGCCCGGCTCGGCCATTACCGGATCGAGCGCAAGCTCGGCGAGGGCGGGATGGGTGTCGTCTACGCCGCGCGCGACGAGAAGCTCCAGCGCGCCGTCGCATTGAAGACGATGTCGTCGCTCGCCCACGACGAGAACGCGCGCAAGCGCTTCTGGCGCGAGGCGCGCGCGGCCGCGGCGGTCAACCATCCGAACATCTGTCAGATCTACGAGATTGGCGAGGATGGCAACGTGTTGTTCATCGCCATGGAGCTGCTCGAGGGCACGCCGCTGTCCGAGCGGCTCAAGGCCGCGCCGCTCGGCGTCGCCGAGACAGTCTCGATCGGGCTGGGGATCCTCAACGCGCTGTCGGCGCTGCACGCCCGCGGCGTGATTCATCGCGATCTCAAACCGTCGAACGTGTTCCTGACGCCCTACGGTGTGAAGCTGCTCGATTTCGGTCTGGCGCGTCCAGCCACGCACGAGCTCGTCACCGGTGCGCACGATCTCACGCGTGCCGGCGCCGTGATGGGGACGCCGCGCTACATGTCGCCCGAACAGGCGCTCAGTGAGACGGTCGACGTCCGCACCGATCTGTTCGCCACCGGCGCGATCCTGTTCGAGATGCTCGCCGGCCGTCCCGCGTTCACCGGCAACACCGTGGTCGCGATTCTGCACGCGACGGTCTACGAGCAGCCGCCGGCCCTGACCGGATCGCCGGCGGTCGCATCGGTCGATCGGGTCATCCGCCGCGCGCTCGCAAAGAAGGTCGCGGAGCGTCCGGCCTCTGCCGAAGCGATGGCCGATGAACTGCGCGATGTCACAGCCGGCGACGGCGACGACACGGCGGCGCTGACGCACCCGATGACGCGGATTGTTGTGCTGCCATTTCGCATGCTTCGCGCGGATCCCGAGACCGATTTTCTGGCCTTCAGCCTGCCGGATGCAATCACGACGTCGCTCGCGGGCATCGGTTCGCTGGTCGTGCGCTCGAGCGCCACGGCGGCGCGCTTTGCCAACGAGACTCCCGACTTCAAAGCGCTGGCTGCCGAAGCGGGGGTCGATCGCGTGGTCAGCGGCACGATCCTTCGGGCCGGCGACGAATTGCGCGCGCACGTGCAGCTCGTCGAGGCGCCAGGCGGCACCGTGATCACGTCTCACTCGGTTCAGGCGCCGCTCGGAGATCTCTTTCAGCTTCAGGACGACCTGGCGCATCGCGTCGTCGAGGCGCTGGCGCTGCCGTTGGGCGGCGCACACGCGTCCCCGTCGCCGGATGCGCCGGCCAGTGCGCGCGCGTACGAGTTGTATCTGCGCGGCAACGAAATCGGCCGCGGTTACAGCGGCGCCGTCCAGGCGCGCGATTTGTACGAGCGCAGCGTCGCGCTCGACCCACACTACGCCCCGGCCTGGGCGCGGCTGGGCCGGTGCTATCGCCTGATCGGGAAGTACATCGAGGCGTCGCCAGACAGCGCCGACCGGGCCAGGCAGGCCTACGAGCGCGCGCTCGAACTGAATCCGAAGCTGATGATCGCGCACAAGTTCTACGCGAATCTCGAATCCGACACCGGCCATGCCGAACGCGCGGTCGTCCGCCTGCTCAACGCCGCCACGCGGGACGGCAACGACCCGGAGTTGTTCGCGGGCCTCGTGCACGCGTGCCGGTATGCCGGTCTCTACAGGGAATCAGTGGCGGCACACGCCGAAGCACGACGGCTCGATCCGACTATTCACACCGGCGTCGAACAGACGCTCCTGCTGACCGGCGACGTCGATCGGATGATCGCCACCGCCTTTGACGGCGACGCCACCGGCGCCGACGACGGCATCCGCATCATCGGGATGGGTCTCCACGGCCGGCGCGAGGACGCGAAAGCGGAACTGGCGCGGATGAAAGAGCAGCCGAAGGTGCCGCTGTTCAAGGTCTGGACGGAGTATCTTGGCGCCTGGCTCGACGGCCGCGTCCCGCAGATGCTCGACCAGACCCCGAGCCTCAATCAACTGGCGGTCTTCCAGGATCCCGAAGCGATCTTTCAGGAAGGCTGGATGCTGTGCGATGTCGGCGCGCACGACAAGGGCCTGCAGCTTCTGGAGCGGGGCGTCGACCGCGGCTATCTGGCGTCGCCGGTGTTGAAGCGCGCGCCGCAGTTCGACCCGCTCCGGGGAACGCCGGCGTTCGAGTCCCTGATCGCTGACGCCGAAGCCCTCCGGCTGCGCGCGCGCGCGGCCTTCCGTGGCGCCGGCGGAGAGCGCCTGCTCGGCCGCTGCGGCGGCCGGTGAAGTCCCTCGCTAGACCTGCGACAGTTCGGGGCGTGATCCGTCACGCGGTCGGTGTCACTTCCTGGCGGGTTCAATTTTGTTGAGTATTGAATAATAGAAGGATCCAACCTTCCCGTACATAACTTGCTTTAAGGTGGTTCGATTGTTCTGCAATGGATATAGAAAGATTCGAGCAAGCGCATGCAAATCGTCATTCTTCGAAACATGACCGTGAATTGCCGTCACAGCTGAGTCAAAGCCAAGTTCTGACGCTACTTGGTATTCTCGAGGGCCCGCCTCGCGTTTCGTTCCAAAAGGAAAAGCGAAATGCCTAACATTCTTGCCAATTCGCTTTTCAATCTCAGTTTTTGACTTCGATATTTCCGATCTCATTTCTTCAACTGGCAATTTGGACAGAGGGTAATGATTGTCGGTATGGCAGCCAATTGTAACGAGGTTGTCTTTGCTCAGTTCTTCTATCTCATGCCATGTGAGACATTTATCATTAATCTCCTTTTCAAAGTCGAAGTTCAAGCGCCCGATTGAACGCATGAATTGAATAGGGTTTCTAAAATGAGTATCGATGATTTGTCTTCTGATCTCTAAGAAATTGTGAGCTTTCTGCTTGCTTGTCTCGTTGCTCACTCTTCTTCCTGAGACGGTTAGATTCCTATTCTCCAAAATCAGTATTTCAAGGGCATACCACCATAGATTGGTTGTCCTATTTGGAAACGAGTTCGTTATATAGATACAAAAGGGAATGTCGTGTTGTTTGAAAATTGGATATGCGTACTCGAGGTTGTCTCTATATCCGTCATCTAATGTGAATGCAACGAATTTCTCTTCAGCGCCTTTTCTTCGCGACAGCTCTTCAATTCTGTGCAAGCCAACAAAAGTTCGTCCATCCCTGATCAGTTCTTCTATAACCCGCGCCAATTCAAGCGGCGATAGTTTCAGGTTCTCATTGTGAATGAGTTTGCCATGTTCGTATGGAGCTACTCGATGTAGCATCAAAATCGAACCACGATCCCCAAACGAATCTATCTTCATTGCAGGTCAGGCTTTACGGGCGCATATCGTTATCGACACGGGATAGTCGGGATCGTTAAAGTCTAACTCCTCCTTGCTCAATTCATCTTGCGCTATGCCCTTCACGAAGGAAATGGCCGCTAACGAATTGCCAAACGTTTGTATCGTGACATTGTCATCGCCAAATACTTGCTTGAATGCTCGTTCGATTCCCTGAGGATAAAAACTCCAAAAATGCCCCCAACGGTCCGCGTCATATCGAGAAACCTGAGAAATACCCGATACTGTCGCTAACACAATCCCGCCGGGCTTGAGCACTTGATGTATCCCGGCAATTGCCTGTGGAAAATCAAATATGAAATTCAATACTTGCGTGCAAATGAAGCAGTCAAAATGATTGGCTGGCAGTGTGTCGCTCTTTGTCAGGTCGCCGATAATTGTTGCTTGATCGCTCTTTTCAACGTGAAGAACTTCGTATGCGGTAACGTGACTGCCAAATGTTTGCGTATAACGGCTGTCTGCTACTTCCAATACGCTGCCACGAATATATGTCCTGTGGCGACTTAAGAAATTCTCAATATAGTAGCGGTCAATAGGTGCGCCCCTGTCCAAGCCAAACATTCGTGAGATTGGGTGTATCGACTTTAGATCATGCCAAGCGAGCCTGGACACTCGCAATTTGGACAGAATCTTGTTTAGCAGGTGACGCATTCTCGTTTCCCTCTGATTCTTACGATCAACAGCTCGAGCGTATCCTCGGCCGCCTGCGCCAGGGCCTTCCACTACTCATAGTCTCGCCGGACGGCCGGCGAGAACCATCGTACGCGCCACGCCCCACCGGAGCGGGTGGGGCGTGGAAGAACGACGGCAGCGAACTGGCAGCTAGGTGCGGCGCCGACGCGCCAGGCGGAGGCCACCGAGACCAAGCGCCAGGAGCGCAAGCGTAGCGGGCTCGGGAACAGGAATGACTTGGGTGCTAATGCCACCGCCACTGACGAACTGGAAGATGGTGTCGTTGTAGTCCATGTCGCCGCCGTCGAAAAAGTCCTCGAAGCTGACTACGACGCCGCTCGCCGCGTCGATCGCGCCGTGTATGACACGGTCCGGGTTTCGGCTGCGCGGTCCAAGGAAGTACTCGCGGTTTCCGTCGCTCACGACCCGGATGCCGAAAATGAGCTCGTCGCCAATCGCGATGCCCATGGCGGACGGATTGAACGTTGCGGACACATTCCGTGGCTCGTCGTTCACGAGGAACATCAGGCGAGTGAACGTGCTGTCGTAGATGCCCAGCTCGCTCTCATACGCCGACGACGCGGGCAGCGTCTTCACGGAGACCTGTCCGCCGGCGTAGAACAGCTGGGCGCCAAATATCGGAGCAGCCTCAGCGGGCCGGCTGGTGAATCCAATCAACACCAGCCCGGCGCACAGCGCCAGGGTCCCCTTGTGCCTCAGCCGCCTCTTCATCCGTCCTCCCTGAAACCTTCCGGCTTGCATGTGCATTAACTCGACCATTGTTGTCCACTTTAGCCAGACTTTAGGCTGATGGGTCGACATCTCTGTGCAAGGCGAAAGTCGGCCGTAACCCTGGCGAGGTGGCTGTCGATTGCAGGGTCGGCGGCGATGGTCACGCGCGTGCGATCCTGGAACGCGTGCAGCCGGGCGGGCGGCTCATCGGGCTCGACGTCGATCCGCTCGAGTTGCCACGTACGGAAGCGCACCTGCGCGCGGCGGACCTCGGCGTCTCCTCGAGGCAGTTCGACAATCCCGATCGCGGCTTCAGCTAGAAGGGCGTCGGACCGCTCGACATGCGCGGATGAACCGGCGGCGGGGTGAGCCGGGCGTCGCAGCTGATCGTCAGTCCGAAGCGGGTAGGGAGGGGAGGAGGCGAATTCGTGACGACTTCAGGGGCAAATCGCAACGTATGGCGATAAAGAATTTGACCAACCTGTGGCTGAGTCCGAATCAGTACTATCGGGGTCAGCTGCGTAAGGCCGCCGGCTACAGCATCTGCGCGGTCGAGTTCGACGATCAAGGCGAGCTCTGGGACCCGGAGCAGCTCGAATCCACTCTTTCCCACATCCGGGACGCCTGCACCGCCGGGGCCGAAGAAGGCTCCGGACCTTCCAGCAAGACCGAGGTGATTGTGATCACCTTCATCCACGGTTGGATGCACAACGGGACTCCCCAGGACCTCAATCTCGAGCACTTCAGCGATCTGATTCAGAGGAGAGCCGCAGCGGAGAAGCAGTTCGCCGAGCGGGCCGGCCGGAAGCCGCGATCGATCATCGGTGTCTACTTCGCCTGGCGTGGTCTGCTCTGGAAGCTGCCGGTACTGAAGTATCTGACGTTCTGGAGCCGCAAGACGGCTGCTTTGAGAGTCGGCCAGCTGTCCTGCACGGAGGCCGTTCTTCGCATCAGCGGTGCGGTCAAATCGAGAAACAACCGATCGCAGTGCATCTTCATCGGCCATTCGTTCGGTGGTCTCATTCTCGAGAATGCGATCTGCAAGGCGCTGCTTGGCGCGATCTTCAGGACGGATCTGCCTGACGAAGTGTCGTACTGTCCGTCCGATCTGGTCGTTTTGATCAACCCCGCCTGCGAGGCGGCCGGCGCCAAGCAGTTCATCGACATCCTCGAGAGGAACAAGGTGGTCGTTCGAATGGGGAGCGACACGGCGAAGAACGACCTGCCGTTCCCGATGCTGATTTCGATCACCTCGGCCGGCGACCTGGCGACGAAATGGGCGTTCCCGTTAGGTCAATTCTGGGTCACGCTCCTCAAGTCGTTCCGCCGATACCCCGATACGGGCCAGGGCCTGCCGTCCCAGTGGTACTTGCACAACCATACGGCGGGACACATCCCGCGCTTGCAGAATTTCGAAGTCCGACAGGTTCTGGACAGGGCGATCGACGAGAACCGCCTGGAGTTCAGCTTCGAGGACACCTCACGCACGTCAAAGCGCAAGTTTCAGATCGTGCCGAGGTCGAACCGGTGCCTGGCGTTCTGGCTGATGACGGTCCCGAAGGAGATTGTCCCGAACCACTCGGACGTCTTCACGCCAGGGTTCGAGAACATGTTGTCCTCGTTGCTTCAATGGGTGAACACGGCCGTGGAACCGACCAATGTCCGATGCGACGGGCGGGAGTACAACGTCCTCAAGATGAAGCTCAAGGAAAAGCTCGAACGACCCAGCCGGTCGACATGATTCGCCTGCGTGGCGAGCACTCGGCGTTCGAGTGAGAGCGATGGCAGCAGCGCAGGGTTGGATCATGATGCCTTCTGGTCGGGATACCAGTAGTGCTTGTGACAGTTCTCGCAGGCCTCGTCGATGCCTTCGCCGGCATCCATCAAGCCCTGCACGCTCTTGGCGTCGATCGCCTTGAGCGCCACCATCGCCTTGTCGTGGAGCACGTGCGCATACCGCGTCCAGCTCTCGCGATCGCCGTCCATCAGCTTCTGCATCTGCTCGGGCTCGAGCTCGTAGCCGGGATACTCGGACTTGTGGCCAAGGGGCGCCATCTTCCGGCCGTCGATGAGCAGCAGGTTGGTGGCCTCTGCCAGCGCCACCGCGCTGCGCCGCACCATCAGCCAGTCTTCGTCGGTGCGCGGCATCTTCTCGGTCGTGCCGTTGCGGTTGATGGTCGTGGACACCGAGTTCCACAGCACGTCGGCGTTGGGGTCGACCACCGAGTCCATGATCTCCTTGATGGTCCCGGTGACGCGGAACGCCGCCTCCGACTGCGTCGCCGGCGCGGGCTTCGACGACGAGCAGGCCGCCATCACAAACAGTACCGCCGCCGCGGCCAACGCATAGGTTCCTCGCATCCTCGACCCCTCCTGTAGCCCATGCTAGCCACGGCGCCGGCTGGGCTGGTCTGAAGAATGTCTGACGTTTTCTTCAGAACTACTCCTTCTGCCGGCGGCAAGCCCGACGAGCGCACGACGACGCGAAGAGAGTATGGTCCGCATCATAACTGTCGATTGACCCGGTTGACCGGGCGGGCAACACTGAGTCCGCCCGATGGGAGCAGGCGACGACAATCTCTCCAGCGCGGTGCCGGCAGATCTGGAGGACGAGCTCCAGTTGATCTGCGGCAGCCCAGGGTTTCGCCGTTCTGTCCGGCTGCAGCGTTTCTTGCGTCATGTCGTCGAGCGATTCACCTCGGCGCCAGACAAGCCGCCCACGGAACGCCAGATTGCGCGAGCGGTATTCGATCGGCGGGCAGACTTCGACCCTCAAATCGATCCCATCGTCCGGGTGGAAGCAGGCCGTCTTCGGCTGCGGCTCACCGAGTATTTCGCTGGGCCGGGCCAGAACGACAAAGTCATCATCGAGGTCGCCAGGGGCGGCTACTTCCCCACGTTTCGCCGCCAGCGCCAGCGCCAGCGCGATGGAACGATCGATCGCGGTGACGCGGCGTATCGCCTCTACCTCAAAGGACGATACTTCTGGGACAAACGAAGCGCCGAGAGTATCGCGAAGGCCGCGGACTATTTCCGGCAGGCGCACGCGGTCGATGCGGGATTTACCCGTGCCCTGACTGGCATCGCCGACTGCAATCTGATCCTGGCGACATTTGACTTCGCCGAGCCTGGCCCGCCGATTGCGAACGCGAGAGCCGCAGCGGAGTCGGCCTTGCAACACGACGCGCAGCTCGCCGAGGCCCGTGCGACGGTCGGGTGCATCCAGGCGTTGTACGATCGCCGGTGGCAGGATGCGGACGCCAGCTTTCAGCTCGCGATGGAACTTGACCCGAGCTATCCGCCCGCCTGGCAATGGCGTGGGATGTGCTCCTGCGCGCGCGGCCGGCTGAGCGAAGGCCTCGCGGCGCTGCAAGCCGGCGCCGAGCGCGACCCCGTGTCGTTGATGGTCAACACGCAGCTTGCCTGCGGCCTGTACCTGGCGAAGCGCTACGCCGAAGCTGACGAAGCCTGCAGCCTCGTGCTCGAGATGGAGCCGAACTTCTGGCCAGCGCGCTATTTTCGAGGATTGACCTACGAACAGCAGGGGCGATTCGCGCAAGCTGTTCGCGACTTGCAGGCAGCTCTCGACGCATCCGGCGGAAACTGTCTGCCACCTGCTGCCCTGGCGCATGTACACGCCCAGGCCGGCGGGCAACGAGATGCCCGGCGAATCCTCCGTCAACTGGAGCGCGAGGCGTCCCGGTACGTGTCGCCGTGGGCGCTGGCCCTCGTCTACGCAGGTTTGGGAGACGCGGACCGCGCGCTCGGACTGTTGGAAGACGCCGTCGGCCTTCGCTCGCTGCAGGCCGGGCTCTTCCTGAAAACTGATCCGCGGCTCGAGCCGCTGCGGTCGGTTCCGCGATTCACAGCGCTTGAAGACACGCTATACGCGAGCCCCGGCGTGTAGGCCCGCCAGGAATGCCTCGATCGCCGCGGCGGCGTGCGCCGGCCGCTCTACTGGGATTTCGTGGCCACAATCGATCTGCACGAGCCGCGCACCGGGTATTCGCGCCACGATTTCCTGCCGCAGGAATTCCGGCGAGAGGATGGGATCGTGGGCGCCGGCCAGCACCAGCGTTCCCGCCGCCGTGGCTTTCACGGCGTCCGAGAAATCGTCGCGGCAGAGCATCCTGAAGGTTTCCCGTTTGGCATGGTCGGACGCCGCCGACACGTCGTTGAAATAGGCGTCAACGGTGTCGTCCGCCAGCGGTTCGCTCGTGAACTGATTGACCCAGGGCCCGAAGGTCGCGCGCGTGCGCGTCGCGCGCATCCAGCCCTCCAGGAGTTCATCGCTCAACGGCAGAACACTCGCCGGAGCAGGTGCGATCAGGATTTGTCCCAGCACGCGATCCGGGAACCGGCAGGCGATCCATTGGCTCCAGCGCCCGCTCATGCTGTAGGCCATCAGAACGAACTTCCCGACGCCCGCGTGATCGGCGACGGCGAGCACGTCACGGCCGAACCCTGCCAGATCGAAGCCCGTCTCTGGCCGGTCGGACGCGCCGTGCCCGCGCAGGTCGATGGCAATGAATCGAACGCCGGTGAGGTCGAGGTGCTTGAGGAGTTCGCACCACGAGTGGCCCGAGCCCGCGCCGCCCCAGCCGTGCAGCGCGATGATGGCCGCCGGACCGGTGCCGACTGTCGTGTACGCGATGGCTACCCCGTCAACGGTTTGGACTCGTTCAAGACGCGGCGTCTGGGTTGCCATACTCCCCTCGCATCGAACGTCGTTTCCATCAGATCAGGGCAACACCAGTTCGATCGCCGTCGTTTCCGTGAACCCGCATACCGAGAGCGCGCCCACCGCCTGGCACGTACTGAGGTTCGAGAAGCCGTTTAAATGAATCGTTCCGGCTGCTCCTGCGAACCGCCCGGTGCCGCCAGCGATTGAGCCATCGGCGATCCAGGATGCACTCGTGGCCTCGAAGGAAGCAACCCCGCTGTACGTGCCTCGAATCGTACCGCCAACTGCCGCCGTAATCACAAACGCACCGTCGGTGATCTCGCCGGTCTGCAGGTTGATTTCCTCGCGGGCAATGAGCGTGTACTTCCCCAGGCGGGGCGCAATCCCCTCCGCGAAGTCATCGGTGATGATGGTCGCACCCGGCGTACCCGGATTGGTGATGAACTGGCCGGTCTCAACGCCCTGCAGACTGGCCTGTCGTTCACCGGCCAGGGCCACCAGAGCTGTTGCTGCCACCAGAACTGCGGCTCGCATCGCGTGGAAGAACATAGTTGTTCTCCTTTCGCGCCCAGGATGCCGCGTCCAGACTGCCCACAGAAGTAAGTTACTGACGGGAACTCCCTCGAGGCCGCGTTGCTCCGGGCCCCGCTCCACTCCTGGCTGCGGCGCGCCAATTGCTGAGCTCCGAAACCTTCAGAGGCGGTGAGCAGGAACTCCTAAAAAAACTGCCCGTTCGGGGACGACGTGGACGTCGTCTTGTGCCCTTTTGTCTGCCGCTCGATTGACAAGTGTACTAACCAACTCGCCAGGGGGACAGATGACACGACTTCGCGTCTTCGCAGGGGTGATAGCGGCGATCGGGATTCTCGGTTTGGCTTCTCCATCTCAGGCCGCCCCGATCACGTACACAGTAACGTCAACCGCATCAGGCACGCTGGGCGGCAACGCCTTCACGAATGCGGCCGTGACCGTGACGCTCGTCGGGGACACGGCGGGAGTGTTCCAGCCGCTCCCTGATGATCTCCCTGAGCTCTTTGTAAGTCCGGGAACGGCCACCGTGACGATCGCGGGCTTCCCAACGGCCACGTTCAATCACCCTGGTGGATACGCGGTGGTCATTTTGCCCGTAATCCCCGGCGAGATACCGCTCCCCTCGGTGGGCATTTGGGAGGATGTTGACATAGCAGAGGAACACGGCACTGGCATTCTTGGCATCGGGAGCGACAGCCTGGCCGGCTACGACCTCCAAAGCGCGTTTGGACCCCTTTCCGGCGCCGCCTCCGGGGGCGCTACTGAGCCCGGCGGCGCCTTCGTGAGCTACTCGACAGACTTGGGGGGCCTCGTGATTACAAGCACTGGAAACGACGGCACATTCACGGCGACGACACCGGCACCGGTCCCTGAACCAACGTCGCTTTCTCTCCTCGGCGTCGGCGGCCTGAGCCTCCTTGCGGCCATGCGTCGGCGCAAGAAGCAGCGCTCCTAGTCCTCAGGGACGGCGCGGGTCGGTTAGCGCGCCTAACGGCGATGAGACCTACCGTCCAGCGACCCAGGCGAGGCCGTCCGGGCCAGGACCGGTCGCGACGCGGCCGGTCATCTGAAGTGCCTTGAGATCGATGATCGCCACGCCGTTCTGCGAGCCAACCGCGGCGAACGCCCGCGAGCCGTCCGCCGATATCTGGATGCCGGCCGCACCCCCGCCGACGTCGATTCGCTTGATCTCCTGACGCGTCGCGACGTCCATCACGATTATCTCGGTGCCGCCGAGATCAGAGATCAGGGCGTACTTCCCGTCCGGAGTGAACTTCAGCCGGTTGGCACTCCGGAAACGCACGCTCACCGTCGACGCTGTTTTCTTCGCGACATCGACGATCGAGACACTGCCAGCCTGTGCGTTGGCCACCCACAGTTCCTTGCCGTCCGGAGACAGATCGAAGCCCTCGGCGCCCTGGCCAACGGGCACGACGGTGACGCGCCAATCGGTTGTGGGCGGCGGCGCCCCCCTGCCGCCACGACCGGGCACGGCTCCGGGAGGAGTGCCAGGGGGAGGAGTGCCCGGAGGTGGACCGCCGCGCCTCGTCACCGTGAACTGTTCCAGGATGCTGACGCTCGCGGAGGAGACGTTGGTCGTGAAAAGCATTTTCTGGTCGCTCGAGACGATGACCATGTGCGTGCGGTCCTGACCCGTACCGATCACCCAGTCGACTCTCCGCGTGTCGGCATCGTAACGGCCGACGACCTTCGCGCCCTCCGCCGTGAAGTAAACCTTCCCGCCCGCGAGCGCGATGCCATGGGGCCGGCTGAGTGCGCCGAGATCGATGGGGGGCAGCGCCTTCATGGCCGCCAGGTCGACCACCGAAATGCTGTTGGCGACGCCGTTGCCGGCGTTGTAGTTCGTGATGTACGCGAGCTTCCCGTCGGCGGAGGCGACCACCTCGTGCGGATCGGGACCGGTGGGAGCGGTGCCGAGCACCTTGAGCGTCGCCGCATCGATTATTGCGATCGTGTTGTCGCCCTTGTTGATGGCGAGCAGCAGATCGGCGGCGGTGGCCGCCGTCGCGGTGAGTCCGCAGGTGAAGAACGTGAGAAGTAAAACGGCGAACGCGCGCGCGCGCCAAATCGTCATGGCGCGCAGTCTATGCCCCGTCCGGGACACGGTCAATCACGTGAGCCTGCTGGGCCTTGGTGAGCTGCGACAGGAGATTCGCCATCTGAGAGAGATGTCAGGCAGGGGCGGTGAGCGGGCTACCCTTCGGCACCAGCATGAAGACGACCGCACGCGTCGGCCCGTCGGTCCTCGCCGAACCGTTGGTGGTGTGAACCGCACCGGACGGCTCGAAGAACGTGCCGCCCACGGGCAGCACCTTTTCCGGGTCGTTGTTGATGGCGAAACGCATCTGCCCCTCGACGACGTAGCCGAGAACCGGACCCGGATGACGGTGCCCAGGCCCTGGCGCCACGCGGCCCGGCGGGATGTTCAGTTCGACGAGCACCACCTCGAACCCCTCGAAAAGTCCCGTCAACGAGTGTCTCGCGAGTTCGACGGGAGGCCGCGGCGTGGGCGTCTGGGCCTCGAGGCCGATCGGCAGCAGCGATGCCGCTGCGAGTCCAAGGAAGGTTCGTCGGTCCTGCATGGTCATGCTCCTTTCAACGGCGCTGCTCAGGGTTTCATCGGCTTCGATCCCTTCTGCAGGAATCTGATGAGCGGCTCCGTTCGATCGTCCACGTCGTCGTCTGTCAGGACCACATGCCTGGTGCCCGCGTTCGTTTCGATTTCGAGGTCGTATTGAATGAGATCAGCAGACTTCGGTGGAGTCCTGGCTCCACCGACGTTCGCACGTTCTGCCAGGCCGCTTTCCTTCAGCACGTGCTCGAGCCGCTGAAGTTCTTCCGGACTCGAATCGGCCGCGGCGATCTCCTGCCCGCGGATCAGGCCCGCGAACCCCCCGCTCTGACGAAAACGCAGCCTGACTAGAGACATGTGGCTAGAACCCGACCGCCTTCCAGGCCTTCGCGACGGCCTTGGCTTCCTTGCTAGTGGCGCCGTACTGGCCGCCCGCACACTGCACGCTCATCGCGACCATTTCTTTGAACGAGCTCGTCTTGTTCAGGGCCAGCAGCGTCTTGTACCAAATCAATCCGGCACGTTCCCACGCCCGGCCCCCCAGCTCGGTGGCCACCAGGAAGAATGCGTGGTTCGGAATGCCCGAGTTGATGTGCACGCCACCTGAGTCCGCGGTGCCCATGTATTTGTTCTTCAGGTGCTTCGGCTGCGGGTCGGTACCGAGCAGCGCGTCATTTTCGTACGCCAACTCATTCTTGAACGTCCGCAGTGACTTGGCCGTCGTGCCCGGACCCATGATGTCGGGTCCGATCAGCCAGTCGGCCTTGGCCGCGGTCTGTTTTCTCTTCCACTGTTTCACGAGCGAACCGAACACGTCGGCAAAGTGCTCGTTCAGCGCGCCGGATTCGTCATGGTATTCGAGGTTGCATGTGTGCGTGACGACTCCATGCGTCAGCTCGTGGCCGATGACATCAAGCGACCTCGTGAAGCCGACGAACACCTGCCCGTCGCCGTCGCCGTAGGCCATCTGTTCGCCGTTCCAGAAAGCGTTGTTGTACTTCTTGCCCAGATGGACGGTCGAGATCAGCTGCATCCCGCGATCGTCCAGCGAATTTCGGTTGAACACCCTCTTGTAGAAGTCGTACGTCGCGCCGGAGCCGTCGTAGGCTTCGTTGACCGCGGGGTCAGAAGACTTTGGATCCCCTTCCTCGCGCACGAGCTTGCCGGGCAGGAACGAGGATCCCTGGGTCTGGCAGTCATAGATGACACGATCCTTCTTCTTGTCGGCAGAAGGAACAGCCGTCATCGCGGCGAACGGCGCCAGTGCCGTGCGGGTGGCTCGCAATGTTGCGGACCGCGCGATCGCCTCGATCGCCAGCTTGCGAATCGCCGGCCTGTCTGAGTTGGCCATGTGATCGAGAACGTACGGCGGCAGAATGCAATGAAGTGGATCGTGGTGGCAGGACATACGACTCCTAACTCGCCGCATGGTCGCGTGATGTTGTGAGGTCCCAGATGCAGCGCAGCCATTCTGTCCGAAGGGGGGAGGGAGGGGAAGAGGGGATTCCGCGACGACCGGTCGAGGTCGCATAAAGGACGGACCGGCTGGCGGACGCGGGCATCGCACCGTCAGTTGGCAGCCAGGGCGATGCCTTTTACAATGCCCATGCGGAGTCGGTTATCGGGCTCTTCAAGACGGAGGTGACTGATTCAACGAATCCGGTCTCCTTCAACGAATCCGGTCTCCGACATTCCCGGTGCGCTTCAGTGTCGTCGAAGATGAAGCAGCCTTTTCGGCTGGAATTCTGAGGGGCTGAAGGTGCCGAAACTGCGACCCTAGTTCCGTTCTCCATGGTCTTCAGCAGCCACCTGTTCCTGTTTTACTTCCTGCCGCTCATCCTGGTGCTGAACTACACGCTGCCGTTCCGGTGGCTGTCGTTCGCACTGATGTGCGGGAATTTCGTCTTCTACGGGTGGGCAAATCCGGCGTGGTTGGGGCTGCTCGTCTTCAGCGCGTCGGTGGACTACGTGTGCGGCCGGGCGCTCGTGTTCTTTTCGGGACTGCCAGACGAAGGGCGCGAGCTCCCGATCCTGGTCCGGGGTGGCCGGCGCACCCCGGCCCAGCGCGCCGCGCTGGCGGTGTCGATGGTCACGAACCTCGGGCTGCTGGCGTTCTTCAAGTACTTCGACTTCGGCGCGGCCAGCGTGAACGCGCTGGCCACGAGCCTTGGCCTGGCGCCGCCCATCGTCTCCACGCTGCACGTCGCCCTGCCGATCGGCATCTCGTTCTACACGTTCCAGTCCATGAGCTACGGCATCGACGTCTATCGCGGCGACGCGCGGCCGCTGCGGAACCCGATCGACTTCCTCTGCTTCGTCTCGCTCTTTCCGCACCTGGTTGCCGGGCCGATCCTGCGCTACGCCACCCTGGCCGAACAGCTCCGCGCCCGCACCTTCTCCTGGGCGCTCTTTGCGCGCGGCACGGCGTTCTTTTCGCTGGGGATGGGTAAGAAGATCCTGCTCGCCAACCCGATGGCCTACGTGGCCGACCGCGCCTTCGCCGCCGACGTGCTCCCCTGGCACGACGGCTGGTTCGGACTGGTGGCCTACGCGTTCCAGATCTACTTCGACTTCTCGGCGTACTCGGACATGGCGGTGGGGTTGGGGCTGATGCTCGGCTTCCGCCTGATCAAGAACTTCGACGATCCGTACCGCGCCGAGAGCATCAGCGACCTGTGGCGCCGCTGGCACATCTCGCTCTCGACGTGGCTGCGCGACTATCTCTACGTCCCGCTCGGCGGCAATCGCCTCGGTCCGTCCCGCACCTACGTGAACCTGCTGGTCGTGATGCTGCTCGGCGGCCTGTGGCATGGCGCCTCGTGGACCTTCGTGGTGTGGGGAGCGATCCACGGCACGCTGCTGGCGGCGGAGCGGGCGCACGGCCGGGCGGCGCTCTACAGCGGTCTGCCGCGGCCGCTGCGGATTGGGCTCACGTTCGGCCTGACATGCCTGGCGTGGGTGTTCTTCCGAGCCGACACGCTGGGACGCGCCGTGAGCTACCTGCGCGCGCTCGTGGGCGCGGTGCCGCCGTCTCCGGGCGCGGAGCTGGCCGGCGCGACGCTCTACACGCCGTACCACGTCGTCACGTTCGCCCTGTGCGCCGTGCTGGTGTGGGGGGCGCCGCAGGCCTGGGAGTTGACGCAGCGTCTCACCGCGCCGCGGGCGGGCCTGTGCCTGGCGGTGCTGGCGGCGTCGCTGCTGATGATGTGGACCCAGACGGTCAACCCGTTTCTCTACTACCAGTTCTGATGGATATCCGGGGCGCGCCGTTGAACGAAAGCGAGGAGCGCAGTCAGCGCGAGCTGGCCGCCACCGAGGTGTCGCCGCGCGTGGCGCGGGCGATGTCGCTGGCCTTCGTGGTGCTCGTCGCCCTTGTGCCACTCGCCCAGGCCGCCATCGAGCTCCGTGCCGACGGCTGGGTGCAGGCGCTCGACGTCTTCACCCGCCGGCCGGCGCGGGCGTCGCTGCACGCGTTCGAACTTGCACTCGAGAGCCGCTCGGCTGTGAAGCAGGCGGTACAGCCTCGGCTCCAGGAATTGCTCACGGCCACCGCCGCCGTGGGCAACGATCGCGCCGTTCCCGGCGACAGCGGATGGCTCTTCTATCAGCCCGGCCTCGACTATGTGACCGGACCGGGCTTTCTCGACCCGGCGCTGCTGCGCATCCGCGCTGCGCGCATGCTCGATCGCGACCGCGTGGCGGAGGCCCAGCCTGATCCGCGGCCGGCACTCCGCGCCCTTCATGACGATCTGGCCCGCGCGGGCATCCGCCTGGTGCTCGTGCCGGTGCCGGACAAGGCGGCGGTCGAAGGGCGGCATCTCGCTCGCGCGTCTGACCACCCGAACCGGGCGGTGACCAATCCAGATTGGCCGCGCTTTTCCGCTGACATGCGCGCGGCCGGGATCGACGTGTTCGACGTCCCGCAGCCGACGGACGACGGCCCGGCCTACCTGGCACAGGACACGCATTGGACGCCGCGTTACATGGAGGGCGTAGCGCAAGCCCTGGCGCGCGTGCTGGTGCCCCAGCTTCCCGCCGCGTCCGGTGTCGCGATGCACGCCGAGCCGGAGACTGTCAGACGAGTCGGTGACCTCGTGGACATGCTGCGACTGCCGGCCGGGCAGCGGCTGTTCGCGGCGCAGGAAGTAGATGTCTCCCGTGTCGTCGTGCAGACGGACACGTCGTGGACGCCGCGGGGGGACTCGGATGTCCTGCTGCTCGGCGACAGCTTCACTAACATCTACTCGGACGCGGCGATGGGCTGGGGCGAGAGCGCGGGCTTTGCCGAGCACCTGTCGCTCGCGCTCGGGCGTCCGCTGGACGTGTTGGCGGAGAATGGTGGAGGCGCCGCGGCACTGCGACTCAGCCTGGCGCGGGCGGAGAACCGAAAGCGTCTGGCAGGGAAGCGGATCGTGATCTATCAGTTCGCCATGCGGGACCTCGTGGGGCAGCACTGGCCGGTTGTGCGGGTGCCGGTCGACGCGGCGCCGGCATCACCGGACGCCACGAGCGAGATCGAAATCGAGGGCACCATCGTCCAGACTTCTGAGGTGCCCGACCCGGCCACGGCGCCCTACGCATCGTCTGTCGGGATGATGAAAATTGCGGTGGACCGCGTGATCAGCGGCGAGTTCGCCGGACGCGAGCTGGTGGCAGGATTCTTCGTGATGCGGAACCGTTCGCTGCTGCCAGCCGCGCGCTATGTGCGCGGCGACCGTTTCCGCCTGCGGCTGGTGCCGTTCAGTCGCGCCGGACGTGATATCCGCAGCCTGCAGCGATCGGACGACATCGAAGGCTCGGACCTGCCGACCTATTGGACCCTGGAGGAGACCCGTCAGTGAGCCACACGTTGTCCAGGCGAGAGTTTGCGCTTGCCGTGGCCGCCCTGATGCAGGCGCCGGTGCGGCAAGTGAGCGATGCACGGGCGGAACGGCGTCAGCGCGAGGCGGCAATAGCCGCGCTGGCGGCCGCGCTCCGCGCCGAACTTGCCAAGTCCGGCGCGGGTTCGTGGGAACGCTGGGTGCAGCGGCTCGCGCCGGTGCGTGCGGAGTGGAAGGCGGTGGCCGACGGTACGGTGAAGGGGCGCAACGGCTACTTCTTCAACACGAACGCCTTCGACTATCTGGTGGATACCGACCTCGAGGCCGGCGTGAAGGACACGCGACCGCTCGAGTCGATTGCCGGTTTCGACAGCCGGATGAAAAAGCAGGGCATCGATTTCATCTGGGTGCCAATCCCATCAATCGAAGAGGTGTATCCGGAGAATTTCCTCGACGCCCCGCCGGCGGACCTGACGGTGCAGCCGGTCATGCGCCACCTGATGCTGTTGCTGCTCGAGCGCGACGTCGAGGTGGTGGATCTGCTGCGGCCGCTTCAAGCGGCCCGTGCCGGCTACCGCCTTGGATTGAAGCGCGACGACCACTGGAACAACGTGGAGCTCGAACTGGCGGCATCGGTGGTGGCCGAGCGCTTGCGCCGCTACGGCTTTGTTCAGGCCGCGGCCGGCCAGGCCAGGCGCTACACCACGAGACCGCACAAGATCAGCGGCGACCGTGGGGTGAGCGAGATGCTGCAGGTACTCACCCCGTCGGGCAAGATGTACGAGGATGTCGCGGACTCGCCAGTGCTGGTCATCGGCGACAGCAACCTGCAGATCTACCAATACTCGAATGAGAACCTGACCGCCACCGGTGAGCACGCCGGCTTCAGCGCCCACCTGGCGCGTCATCTGAATCTCCCCGTCTCACTCGAGGCTCAGGGCGCCTTCCGGCTGTCACAGTTGAATCGTGAGGTGGAACTGTTCGCACGGCGGCGCGTGGTGATCTTCGTCGGCGCCGCGTGGATGCTCTCGGTCTACCCCTGGCTCTCGACCACCTCTGACTGACAGCGTTTGACCGCTGAGAGGGGTGGTAAACTCTGCCTTTCTTGAGGCGCGCGCTCAACAAATGAGCTTTCCTTGAAGCGAAATGATTCTCCCTTGAAGCTTCCGAAGGAAGGAAAGGAAGCGAGGCGGACGTCTACGCAGTCAGCCGATACCGTGCCAACGGATTTACCGGCCGGCCTGCGTCAGCGCTTCGCGCTCTGGCGCACCAGGACGCAGAGCAGATTCGCCCTCGAGATGCTCCGCGTGACCCAAACCGTCAGTACTCCGGCTGGGCGGCTCTCGTTCGTGCTCTTTGGCAAGACCGCAACGTCGAGGGCGAAGTCCGTACTCACCAAGCAGCCTGGGACGATCGACTGGATTGACCGCTTCGAGCCAGGCACCGTGTTCTGGGATATCGGGGCCAATGTCGGTGTCTTTTCGCTGTACGCGGCCCGTCGCGGCCACGCGCGCGTTTTCGCGTTCGAGCCCGCCGCCGTCAACTACTTCCTGCTGTCGGCGAACTGCGAGGTCAATCGGCTCGACATCGATTGTCTGCTGGTCGGCATCGGCGAAAAACGCGGCGTGGAGCGGCTCGAGGTGTCTCAGTTCGACCCCGCTCGATCGTTCAGTTTCCGCCCAAAAGCAGGCAAGAGACCATCCGGCCGGCAGGCGGCCCTGATCGTCTCGATCGACGAATTGGTGGAGCAGTTCGGCCTGCCGTGCCCAACCTACATCAAGCTTGACGTTCCAGGCCTGACCGAGGCGATCATCGCCGGCGGCGAGCGGACGCTGCGCCGGCAGGAAGTGCGCGAATTCCACATCGAGCTGAGGGAGCACTCGTCGGCCGGGCGCCGCATCGTGCAGAAGCTCGAGGCAGCCGGTCTCGTCGCGGTCGATCGTCACGTGCATGGCAGCACGACCGACGTCACGTTTGTCCGTCGGCTGCCTTAGCCTGGAACGCGCCGGCAGCGGGCGCTGCCACACGCGGCTATACTTCACGCGTGGCGGTGCACGCGCGCCTCTTGACGCGCGATCGCGGCGCGGCGGTCGGGTTGCTCGTCGTTCTGCTCGGGGCCTGGCTCACCAGCGGGTGCGCTGATCGTCGCGCGCGAACGAACGCCGAGGAGGCCGGACCGCCGGTTCGTGGCGGCACGCTCGAAATCGTCGGCTACGGCGATGTCGATCACCTGGCGACGACGAGCGCGTATCTCGCCGCCTCGATCTGGCTCGCCAGCACGTGGGCGCGCCAGTTGCTGTCCTACCCGGTGTCGCCGGATTTCGTCACCGCGACGCGACCGGCACCGGATCTCGCGCTCCACGTGCCAACCCGCGAGAACGGCGGCCTCAGCGCCGACGGCCTGTCATACACGTTCCACCTGCGCTCAGGCGTCCGGTGGAACAGCCGTCCTCCACGTGACATCGTTGCCGGAGATGTCGTCCGCGCATTCCTGCTGCTCTGCAATCCCGTGAGCCCCGTGGGTGCAGCCGACTACTACACGCGCACGATCGTCGGCATGGCTGGCTATTGCGAGCAATTTTCCCGCGTGGAGCCGAGTGTCCCGGCGATACGGGCATTCATGACGCAGCACCGCATCGAGGGGATCGAGGCGCCCGACGACCACACGGTTGTCTTCAGGCTCATGGCCCCGGCGACGGATTTCCCGAATCTGCTGGCGATGCCGTTCGCGTCGCCGGTGCCGTCCGAGTATCTCGACTACCTGCCCGACAGTCCGGAGTTCCGCCAGCACACGATCGCCAGCGGTCCGTACCAGATCGTGAAGTACACCCAGAACCGGGAAATCCTCCTGGAACGCAACCCGGCCTGGGATGGGCGTACCGACCCGATCCGGCCGGCCTATGTCGATCGCATCCGCGTGCGCCTCGGAGTCGACCCTCAACTGCAGCTGCTGCAGATCCAGTCGGGCACGGCCGATCTCGGTATCGAGGACGTTCCCTCGTCGTCAGCCGCGCCGCTCCTCGCCATCGGCGATTCCGTCGTGTGGTTATCACCGCCCGACGATGTGTACGGTACCTTCGACTCGCTGGTGTTCAATCGCATCGGCCCGCGCGCCAGCAGCGTGTTGGGCCGGCGGGAAGTCAGACACGCCATTGCGGCGGCGGTCAACAAGGCCGCAATCGTTCAAGTGGCGGGCGGTCGGCGGGAGGCCCGCCCGCTTTACCAAGCCGTCCCCAGCAGCGTCTCGGGGTTTGCGCCGGGCGCCGATTACGACGTCACGCCCGGAAGCCGAGGCGACCCTGCGGCGGCGCGTCGCGCACTCGACGAGGCTGGCGTGCCGGTCGGGACCACGCTGCGTCTCGTATACCCGATCGCCGGAAGCGTTACCATCATCGCGCAATCGGTGCAGGCCAGCCTCGGTCGCGCGGGCATCAGCGTGCAGCTCGAGCCGACCACAAATGCCGATTTCTTCGGCCGCGTGCTGGCGAATCCAGAGAACGCGCGGCGGGGGGAGTGGGACCTGGCGCTCGTGAACTGGATTCCGGACTGGTTTGGTCGCGTCAACGGTCGTTCCGTCATCGCGCTGCTCTTCGATGGCCGGCAGGCGGACGTGAACACCCCCAACTATGGGCACTACCAGAACGACGCGGTCGACACCGCAATCGATCGCAGCCTGACAGCTCCGACGGAGGATCTCGCTGTCGAGGGGTGGCGCACCGTCGCCCAGCTTCTGATGGAGGACGTCGCGCACGTACCTCTCGTCGAGCGGAAGACGGCCTTCGCCCGGTCTCGACGGGTGCGGAACTGTGCCTGGCAGGTGCTCGGCCTCAACTGCAACCTGTCGTCTGTCTGGCTTGCCGATCGAACGCCCGCTCCGACGAGCTCACGGTGACGCTGCCGCCCAACGTCCCGCTGCTGGAGGTTCGCGATCTCCGCGTGTCGTTCAGCACACCGGACGGCGTTCTTGAAGCTGTTCGTGGGATCTCGTTTTCCGTCAATCGCGGCGCAGTGCTCGGCCTCGTCGGGGAATCCGGCTCCGGAAAGAGCGTCGCGACACAAAGCATGGTCGGTCTCACGCGTGGCGCCCGTGTGGCGGGTCAGGCGTTGTTCGAGGGACAGGATTTGCTGGCGATGCCGCCGGCGAAGCTGCGTGAAGTCCGCGGCCGCGGTATCGCGATGATCTTTCAGAATCCCTTATCGAGCCTGCATCCCCTGTATCGGATTGGATGGCAGATTGTCGAACTGATTCAGGCGCACGAACCGGTTTCCGCACGACAGGCCCGCGCCCGCGCGATTGAGCTGCTGGGCCTGGTCGGCATCCCGCGCCCGGACCTCCGGGTAGACGACTACCCGCACCAGTTTTCCGGCGGAATGCTCCAGCGCTCGATGATCGCCATGGCGCTGGCGCTCAACCCGCGTCTCCTGATTGCCGACGAGCCGACGACCGCCCTCGATGTGACGGTGCAGGCGCAGATTCTCCGGCTGCTGCGCCAGGTGCAGCGGGAGTTGGGCACGGCGATCATCATGATCACGCACGACCTCGGCGTGGTGGCCGAGATGTCGGACGACGTCGTCGTCATGTACGCCGGGCGCGCCATGGAGACGGCATCGCGGCGGGCGCTGATCCAGATGCCGGCCCACCCGTACACGCGCGGCCTTTTCGGTTCCCTCCCGCGGCGGGATCAGCAGCGAAGCCGCCTGTCGCCGATCCCGGGCCAGCCGCCGAGCCTGATCGCGCCGCCGCCGGGATGTCCGTTTCAGCCGCGATGCGCGGCGGCCGTCGATCGGTGCCGCAACGAGACGCCGCCGGCGTACCCGGTCACGGGCAGCCCCAACCACCTTTCGGCGTGCTGGCTTGGCGGAGAGCAGACGTGACGCGAGTCACGGCCGTGGAAAATCGCGGGGGCGACCCCCTCCTCCGGCTCGACCACGTCGTGAAGAACTTCCCGGCGAAGTCGGCCCACGTCTTCGCCCGCCGGCGCGAGCGCGTCCACGCGGTGTCGAACGTCTCCCTCGACGTGCGCCGCGGAGAGACGCTGGCCCTTGTCGGCGAGACCGGATGCGGCAAGTCCACTCTGGCTCGCTGCATCTTGCGCATCCACGACGTGACCGCAGGCCGCATCGTCTTCGATGGGCAGGACATTACTGCGGCGTCGGACGCCGAGCTTCGATCCGTCCGCAAACGGATGCAGATGGTGTTTCAGGATCCGTATGGCTCGCTGAATCCCAGCCGGCGGGTCGGCTCGATCATCGGCGACCCCTTCGACATTCACGGTCTCTGGCCGGGTGCCGAGCGCGTCGAGAGGGTCCGAGAGCTCATGGCCCTCGTCGGACTCAGTCCAGAGCACTACAATCGTTTCCCAGGCGATTTTTCCGGTGGGCAGCGCCAACGGATCGGCATCGCCCGTGCGATTGCGCTCCGACCCGACCTCATCGTGTGCGACGAGCCGGTGTCGGCGCTCGACGTATCGATCCAGGCGCAGATTCTGAACCTCCTCGCTGAATTACAGGACGAGCTCGGCCTCACCTACCTGTTCATCTCGCACGACCTGTCGGTGGTGCGCCACGTCAGCGATCGGGTGGCGGTGATGTATCTCGGGACCATCGTCGAGGTGGCGCCCGTTCTGGAGCTCTTTGCGCACGCACGACATCCGTACACGCGGGCATTGCTGTCGGCTATGCCGATTGCCGTGCTCGAGCAGGGCAGCCACCAGGAGGAGATCGTTCTCAGCGGCGACCCGCCTTCGCCGATGGCACCTCCCCAGGGCTGCCGGTTTCACCCCCGCTGTCCACGGGTGCAGGAGCGGTGCCGAATCGAGCCGCCGGCGCTCGCCGTCCGCGCTTCCGACAGCATCGAACACGTATCGGCGTGCCACTTTCCGCTCGGCGACGACGAGCGACTTGTGCCGGTGGCCGCCGCGGCCGCCGTATGACGTCCGGGGATCCATCCGCGATTCGCAGCCGTGGGCCGTGGGAACTGGCCTTCGAGCGCTTCCGGCGCGATCGCGCCGCCATTGCCGCCGGAGTTGTCATCGTCGGGCTGGTACTCGTCGCGATCGGTGCGCCTGGGATTGCGGCACTGACCGGACACGGTCCGGCGGAACAGTTCCTCGAGACCGGGCTCTCGTCGTCAGGGGTTCCCATCGGACCGAACGGAACCTTCCTGCTGGGGACCGACGGTCTTGGCCGGGACATGCTCGTGAGAATCGCGTACGGCACGCGCGTCTCATTGCTCGTCGGCATTCTGGCGAGCGGCTTGGCCATCGTTCTCGGCGCCGTCGTCGGCATTGCGGCCGCCTGGTTCGGCGGCGTTGTGGATCGGGTGCTCTCGCGCACGATGGACGTGTTCCTGGCGCTGCCCTTTCTCGTGTTCGCCCTGGCGCTGGTGGCCATCGTCGGGCCGAGCCTGACGATCAGCGTGGCGGTCATCGCGGTCTTCAGTTGGGCATCGGTGGCGCGGATCGTGCGGGCACAGGCGTTGTCGATACGCGAACGCGAGTTCGTGCAGGCGGCGCGCATCCTGGGCGCCAGCCACGCGCGCGTGATGTTCGTCGAGATCCTGCCGAACGTGACCGCATCGCTGATTGTCTACGCCACGCTGCTGATCCCCGGGGCGATTGTGTCGGAAGCGACACTCTCGTTTCTCGGGCTCAGCGTGGTCCCGCCGACGCCCTCGTGGGGCAACCTCCTGGCCGATGCCATGCCTTACTACAGAGTGGCCTGGTGGTTCGTGTTCTTCCCTGGCGCGGCGCTGATGGTCACCACGCTCGCGTTCAACGTTTTTGGCGACGGCGTGCGTGACGCCCTGGATCCACGGCGCGGCCACGCCCGCCAGCTCGATGCGCAGGGGCCGCCGTGATCGCCTTTCTCCTGCGGCGCCTGGCGTGGAGCGCGCTCGTGATCTGGGTGGTAGCAACCGGTGTGTTTGTCGTCTACTTCGCGGTGCCACGTGACGTCGCCCGGCTCGTGGCCGGAACCCGCGCCAGCGATCAGACACTGCGAGTCGTGCGCAGCCGGCTCGGACTCGATCAACCGGTGCACGTTCAGTACGTCCGCTTCCTCGGGCGTCTGACGCGCGGAGATCTCGGTGTCTCGTTCCTGACGCAGGAGCCGGTCACCACGACGATCGCGCGCGATGTTCCGGTCACGGCATCGCTGGCGCTCGGCAGCGGGCTGTTGTGGCTCGTGCTCGGCGTCGGCGCCGGGCTCGTGGCGGCCACCAGGCGGCAGTCGCGGCTCGACCGCGGGCTGACGGCTGCCGCGCTCGGCTTCTACTCGATGCCGACGTTTCTGCTCGGACAACTGTTGTTGTACTTCCTCTTCTTCCGGCTCTACATGGCGGGGTTCGAGCTGTTTCCGCCAGGATCGTACGTGGCCTTCAGCGACAATCCGTTGCAGTGGGCGCGGTTTCTGATCCTGCCATGGCTCTCGATCGCACTTGTGACGGCGGCTACCTACTCCCGGCTCACTCGCAGCGCCATGCTCGACGCGCTGGAGGAGGACTACATCCGCACGGCACGAGCGAAGGGGCTCACCGAGCGCCGCATCATCTATCGCCACGCGCTCCGCAGCTCGCTTGCGCCGGTGGTGAGCCAGTTCGGCATCGACCTGGGCGCCCTAATGGGTGGCGCCATCGTCACTGAAGTGGTCTTCGGTCTCCCCGGCCTGGGGCGCGAGGCCGTACTGGCCATCACCAACCAGGACCTGCCGGTAATCATGGGGATCACGATCCTCTCAGCCGTGCTCGTGGTGGCCGCCAACCTGCTGGTCGACCTCGTGCACGCGCTCATCGATCCGCGCATTCGGCTCGAGTGAATTGGTACATCGCTGGAGACGTCCCGACGTGCGGTTGCTTCGTCTCCAGAATGTCTTCACGCATCTCCTACGTGCGGTCCGCCGTTTCGTACGTGGGGTCCGCCCTGTCCGGTCGTCGGACACTTTAGGCGGACCTCCCTGTTCCAACAGCCGAATCACGTTCACGACTGCTGCGGGACTCAGGTGCATGTAGCGCTGCGTCGTCATCAGGTCCTGGTGCCCGGCTGGCTCCTGAATCGCTCGTGCCGGCGCTCCGCGCATCGCCAGGTGCGAGCAGAACGTGTAGCGCAATCAATGCGCTCCGCTGGGCGGTAGGCCGGATCCCCAGAGGTCATTTTTCTCCGTAGTATTCCTGCCCTTCCGACAGATAATCGGGCGCGGCCAGGGGCCTGGTCCGCGCGATTTCTCCTGTTCTCGCGCCGATACTTCACAGTCGCCGGGCGGGTAGCTCGCGAGGGATTGGCGGCGAGCTGCGATTCCAGTCAGTCGAAAGGAACTTGTATGACGCATCGCTACACGCGGGCCCTGGGACTGCTGTCGGTGTTCGTCATGTGCGTGGTGACGCGCCCAACGAACGGGGCCGCGCCCTCGGTGACGCACCACGCACCGCCAAACGGTCGCGACGCGGCGCGCAAGACCCGGGCCCTCGAGGCGTACGGCCGGCTGCCTTTGAGCTTCGAGGCCAATCGCGGGCAGACCTCGGCACGGGTGGACTTCGTCTCGCGCGGTTCCGGCTACACGCTCTTTGTCACGCCAACCGAGGCTGTCTTGACGCTGC
>Ga0207659_10000270_pt1 | contig 31679 bp, 24 predicted proteins | sample KBSM43metaG_FD_184330 | JGI IMG/M metagenome (GOLD analysis project Ga0207659, IMG submission 184330) | Miscanthus rhizosphere microbial communities from Kellogg Biological Station, Michigan, USA - KBS M4-3 metaG (SPAdes) (version 2) | ecosystem: Host-associated > Plants > Roots > Rhizosphere >...
CTTGATGTCCGCGGTCGCGCCCGGCAGTGACAGGCAGAATACGCGAAGCGATTCGAGATTCATCGTTTGGCTCCAGCGGAAACGGGTCGCATCGGCGAAACTGCTCGCGGCGCTCTAGGGCCGGCAAATGTACAGATCGCTCACCACTCGGCCGCCGGTGCAGGGCTTTTCCGACAGAATCACGTGCGGCGGCGCCTGCTGTTCGAACGCGTCCTGGTATTCCTGAATCCTCACGAAATCGCTCGACGCGACTCGAACCCGTTCACGCGCAATAAACGACACGAGGTAGGCATGCCAGTAGTCGGCGATCGCTACACCGGTGCCCTCCGAAATCAACTGATCGGCCAGCACTCTTGACTGATTCGGAAGAGGGTGACGGATGTAACGCGACGCGACGAGAGCATGATCCCCGGCAATGACCAGGGCCCACACCGCAACGCCTCCAGCAACCAGTCGGCGCAGAGCCGTCGATGGTTCAACCGATAGGACGGCTGCCACCACACCTACAGGCAGCAGCAAGCCAAGCAAAGCATACCGCGAGTACCCATTGAGCACAGGTTTGCTGGCGACAAATGCGGCGATCGCGGTGGCGCCCACGCCAATCAGGTAGAACGCGAAACCTGCCGTCCGAAACCTCGCGCGCATCCGCAATGCGATGCCGCGTTCCTGATTGCCGCGACTGGCCCCAGCCACCAGGATGATGAGCCTGAGCGTCGCCGCGATGAACGCCGCGCCCGCGATCCACGCCAGCCAGGGATGGCTGCTGATCGGCAGACTCGTGTCGAGCTGTTCTGCACCGGAAAACCACTTCAGAATCTGCGGCATCAGCTCCTCGGTGCGTCCGATCAGCGCTGCGCGATCGAAATCGGCCCGTTCAACCAGGTTGGTGATCTGCGATTCCGCCAGGCCGACGATGAGCTGACCTCGAGTCCCCGGGCCCAGGAGATCGGCGCGCGGCTTGATGGCCTCGATCGTCTGCCAGCCGATCATGAACATCACTCCCGCGGCAAGCCATTGTCGAAGGCGTGCGCCGTCGAATTCGCCGGCTGCCAGTTCGACCGCGAACAGTGCTGGGATCGCATAGGCCGTAAACTCGCGATTCCTGAATGCAATCGCGAAGACCAGTCCGAACCACAACGGACGACGGCGCAGCAACCAGAGAGCGACGATCCACACGAACGGCTCGACGATTCCGCCTTGAGCGGCCATCAACTGTGTGGCGACTGAAGGAGGAGCCAGCGCCAGGAGAGACACCGGAACGAGCGCCCACCACGGATTGATTGCGCCGTCGCGGCGCAGCGCTTCGATGACGAGCCAGACAAACGCGATATTCCACGCGAAGATTGACAGGCGCAGACTCGTGACCGTTGCACCGCCGATGAGAAAGAACGGCGCGGCCGCCCATGCTTCGACCGCGAGCATGTAATTCTGGCCATAGAAGAACAGCGGAAACGCGCGTCCTTCGATCAGATGTTTCGCCATCAGGCCGTTGATGGCCTGATCCGAGTCGAACGCGAGTTGCTCGAACAGCAAGTACGGCAGCGCGCGTAGCAGCACCATCGAAGCGGCGATCGCGAGGACCATCTGGAGCGTCGTCGATTTCCTGAAGTGCTGGATCACGGAGTGGGGAGGGGCGCATGCTAGCATAAGCGCCTCCGGCCGATGCAGTCGTCAATGGATCGCGGGCGCCGCATCAGTCGGCATGCAATCCTTTGGCTGATTGGCCCGCTCGTCCTCATCGCGCGTCATAGCATCGGCGAGCTTGCGCCTGCACATCGATGCGCCCCCGCAATAGATTTACTGGGAGTCGCCATTCTGCGGCAGTGGCCCGATCTGGAGATCGGCCAGTTACTCGCGTGGTTTCAGCCGGCCGTCGTTGTCTTTGTGCTTGCGTGCGTGGCCGAGTTGTTCGATCGGCTGACGCGAAACATCGTCGTCGTGCTCGGGACCGGGCTCATGATGGCCTTCAGCCCATTGTTCATTCCAGCGCTCGCGCTGCTGACGCCGGTTGCGGCTGTGGGCCTGTGTGCGGCTGCCGCGCTGGTTATCGGACGCATCACACCGAACGGCCGTAGATCGCTTATCGACGTCGGTTTCGCAGGAGCCGTCCTGCTGCTTGCGGCGCTTGTGGTTCCATCGTGGACCGTCGCGTGTGCGCTGGGAGCGTGCGCCATTACGTGGTCCTGCAGTGCTCAAACCGGGCGCCGCAGCGTTCGGGTCGCTGGTGCGCTCGCGACGGCGGCGATCGTCGGTGTCGTACCGTTCGCGATGCTGCGGGCGACACACATGCCGGCACTCGGCGACGCAGCGCCATGGTACGCGTGCGCGACACCGATCGCGGCCAATGTTCCCGCGTTGCTGCCGCAGGTTTTCCGGACGATCGGTCCCGTGATTAGCGCGCTGGCGGTGCTCGGATTGGCAGTGGGACTGTTGCGCGACAAGCACGTGTGGTGGGTCGTTGTCGCGAGCCCATTTGTCGCGTTGGCTTGCTGGCCCGTGGCCGGCCTGGCACCATCGATCACCCTCGCGCCGCTGTTCCTCGCCACGTGGTCGGCCGCGGCCATTGGCCTCGACGAGATTCTGCGCCAGATGCAGAGGGCTCGTGGCGGAATCGTTGCCGCCGCGGTCTTGCTGTGTGTGCTTCCGGTGTTGGAAGCCGCGCGCGTGCGCGACCAGGAGCGAGACGTCGTTCGACCCGTCAGCCAGGAACGGGCGTCGCTCGCGGCGATGACATCGATCTTGAACCTGGTGCCGGCTGGCGCGCGGTTCGTCGAGGAAGACGCGAGCATCGACCTGCTGTTGCGCGCCGCGCTTCTTGGTGGTCGCCGCAGCTCGAAGCCATTCATGGTCATTCCGGTTGACCGGCGGAGGGTCGAGCATGCCCTCGCGGAATCGACGACGGTCTGGGCGTTTCCGCTCGGCCAGCAACTGTTGACGCTGCGCGGTTTTGAAATGCGACCCGACGGCGAGCTTCCCATGCGGGGGGTTGCGCGCGTCGCGGCGGTGCGTTCGTGTCAGGAACTTGGCATGTTGTGGGTGGACTTGTCGGCGGAGGGTCGCCACGGCCGCATCGCGATTGTGGCCGCGTCCGAGACCGACGTCGGCCCAGTCGACCTTTATTTCGGCGGTCCGACCGAATATGCGCCTGGCCCCGACGGTTGGCCGCCGCGGCTACGCTCGCGGTTCAGGCTCAGCTTGTTCGATCGGAGCGCGTCCGGGGATGCTGCTCGGCTCGAGGCCGAGGCCCGCGATCTGCATTTGGCGGCACAGCCAGTATTCCAGGCAGCTTTTGTGTCGCGGATGTTCATCGAGCGGACGCCGCGTTCGCCGCTGGAACTACCGATTGTGCTTGGTCCGCCTCGTCCGGTCGGGCTCGGGCGCCTGCATCAGGATGCGTCGCCGCACGAGCGGATTGTGGTTTGCGACGCTCCGCCGGTGACACTTTCGACGTTCTGACCTTGCGGCTCAGCGCGCGGAGAACAGCTCGCGGACGATGACGTCTCGCAGGTCATTGTCGACTGCGCGTGTGGAGCGTTGCGGCTCGCGTTTTGAGGAGGAGTCGGTGTTGAACGACACGATGTAGCCGGACCGCGAAGGCCGGTGCACGTAGAGGTGCGAAATAAATCCGTTTTGATCGCCGCTGTGTCCGATCAGTTCGACGTTGCCATAGCGTTCGATGAACGTCGATAAACCCGCCTCGACGTTGTCGCCGCTGCCGCCTTCGCCGTCCGTGGCGCGAATCTGCGGCGTGAACATTTCATTCAGCGACGAACGCTTCAGGATCGATTCATTGCCGTCGATCAGGAACGCGAGCCACTTGGCCATGTCACCGAGTGGCGCATTCAGGCCGCCGTTCGAGACGGTGATGCCGGTATCGAAGTCGAACCGCTGTTCCTTGATGCCTTCGTCAGTCCGGATATAACTGTGCGACTTGTGCGACACGAGGTGATACGGCGCACGATCGAAGAAACTCTTCGTCATGCCGAGCGGCATGAACAGGTTCTTGTTGATGTAGACCTCGTAGTCCTCTCCGGAAAACGATTCGATGATCCGTCCCAGGAAAATGACGCCGGGGTTCGAGTAACTGTACTGCGTGCCGGGTTTGAACAAGATCTCGGTATACGGAAACATCGCGACGACCTGGTCCCAGCGCGTCGGCTCGAACGGGTGCCATGGCTGATCGCCGCCCCACGGCCAGGTGCCGGCGCGAAATCCGGCGCTGTGCGACATCAACTGCCGAATCGTCACCTGCGAGATGTCGCCGTAGGGATTGTGGACCATCCGCAGCTCGGGGACGTACTTCACCGCCGGGTCGTCGAGCGCGATCAATCCGCGGTCGCGCAGCTGCATGATTGCGACGCCGGTAAACGTCTTGGTAATCGACGCCCAGTGGTAGATGGTTTCTTCGTCGACCGGACGTTTCGCGTCGAGATCCTGGAAGCCTTCGAAGGCTTTGTGGACGACCGCGCCGTTGCGGACGACCATCAGGCTGCTGCCGGCGATGCCGGCGTCCTGGAGACGCTGGTGGTAGCGCGCGGCGACCCGTTGCCAGGTGTCGCCGCCGGAGGATTGAAGGGCCCAAAGGCTGAAAACGACGGCGAACAGCGGTCGGATCACACGCTATTCGTATCGCAATGCCTTCAACGGATCAAGCCGGGTTGCCCGGCGCGCCGGCCAGTACGAGGCGAATAAGGCGACGGTGAGCAGCACCACCACAATCGTCGTCAGCGTCACGGGATCGCGCGAGCCGGTCTGAACCAGCAGGCTCTTCAGGATCACGCCGACGCCAAAGGCGCCGGCCAGTCCGATCGACAGTCCGATTGCCAGCTGCCACAGCGACTGGCGGACGAACAGCCATCGTACCTGTCTGGCCTGGGCGCCGAGCGCCATGCGAACGCCGACCTCCTGCGTCCGCTGCGTCACTGAGTACGCGGTCACCGCATACAGTCCAATCGCCGCGAGCACCAGCGCGATCAGTGCAAAGATCGCGAACATCGAACCGAAGACCCGGAACGGCCACCGCTGCTGTGCCAGCACCTGATCCATTGTCTGGATGTTGAACAGCGGCAAGTCTGGATCGATTGCGCGCACTTCTTCTCTCAGGACCGTCGTCAGCGCGGCGGCGTCGCGGGGCGCGCGCACCAGCAGTGCAATGTTGGCCGGCGCTTCGGCGAGCAGCGGCAGATACATGACTGGATCGGGCAGCGCCTCCTCGATGTTTCGCTGACGGATCGTCGGCGCGATGGCGATGACCGTCACCCATGAAGGTTGGCGCGTCGGCGCCGGCTGCCCCGGAACGCGCTCGATGCTGATCTTCACGCGCCGGCCGATCGGATCCTCGTTGCCAAAGTGCATGGCGGCAAACCGCTGGTTGATAATCGCGTTTTCATGGCCGGGCGTGCCGTCCACTGCGTCGAAGCAGCGGCCGCGCAGCAGCTTGGTGCCAAGCGTTTCCCAGTAGCGCGGCTCGACGTAGACCAACGAGACCGAAGGGATCTGGGCGGCATTCGCCGCTGCTTGCTGACCATCGATCTCGATCTGGCGGGTTTGGCCGCCACCGATCGGTACGTTGGTGACGATCGCGCCGGCCTGGAGACTCGGTACTCGCGCCAGCCGTTCTTCGAGCGTTTGCAGAAAGGTGCGCCGCACTTCCGGTGTCGGATACTTTCGCGCCGGCAGGTTGAGGCGCATCGTCAGCAGCGGTCCGGTGTCGACGCCGAGATCCATCGAGTAGAGCGCGAGGAAGCTTCGCATCATCAAGCCGGCCCCGGCGAGCAGCACCAGCGTCAACGCCAGCTCGACGACGATCAGTGCGCTGGTCCAGCGGCGCGCCCGGACGCCGCCCGCATTGCCGCGCCCACCTTCTTTCAGGACGTCATTCAGATCGGTTTTCGAGACGTGAAGCGCCGGCGCCAGGCCGAAGATGATCCCGGTGGCGAAGCAGACGGCGGCGAAGAACGCGAATACCACCGGATCCATCGAAAAGACCATCCAGTATGGCTTGCCGGCATCCTGTGTCGCGGCGTCGAACAAGCGAATGCCGATCACCGCCAGCCCGAGGCCGAACAGTCCCGCGATGACCGACAACAACACGCTCTCGATCAACAGCTGCCGGATGATGCGCCACCGTGTGGCGCCGAGCGCAATCCGAACGCTGATTTCCCGCGCCCGGTTGGCCGATCGGGCCAGCAGCAGGTTTGCAACGTTCGCGCAGGCAATCAGCAGCACGAACGCGACTGCGCCCATCAGCGACAGGAACACGGTCTTGATCGGTCCGCGGTTGAACCGATCGTTCAGCTGGATCACGAACGGCGTCATGTCCTTGTTGCTGTCGGGATACTGGGACTGCAGGTTTCGGCCGATCGTCGTCACTTCGGCGTTCGCCTGCGCCAGCGACACCTCAGGTTTCAGTCGCGCGATGACGTCGAAACTGCGGGCGGCACGATTGTCGACTGACTCAGTACGAAACACCGGCGCCAGATGCGCAAACGGGATCCACAAATCCGTGTTCGGAAAGTTGAATCCTTCCGGCATGACGCCGATGACCGTCAACATCAAACCGTTGACCCTAATGACTTTGCCGATCGTGTCGGGCGATCTGCCGTAGCGATTCTTCCAGATCGCGCTGCTGATCAGCACGCTCGGGGTCGACGATGCCTGATCGTCGTCGGGGGTGAAGTCGCGACCAACCATCGGTCGCTGACCGAGCAGTCGCATGAACGACGTCGCGGTATACAGCGCACGGTACTGCTCCGGCGCGCGCTCATCGTCGCTGAGGTTCACCTGACTGAAGAAGTACACGGCCGCTTCAGAGAAGCTCTTCGACGACGCGGCGATGTCCTGAAAGTCTTTGTACGACATCGGGCGCTCGCGCTGTTTGGCGTCGCGCGTGCCCATCGCGATCAATTCTTCCTGGCGAGCGAACGGCAGGCCGCGAATCAGTACGGCATTAACCAGGGTGAACACGCTGCTGTTGACGCCGATGCCGAGCGCAAGCGCGATCGCGGCCACCGCGGTGAACCAGCGGTCCTTCACAAGTAGCCGTACGGCGTACTTCAGATCCTGGAGAAGATTCATGGTGGGTCCACTCGGAACCGTTCGTGTGCCGCGGCGATGACTGCGCCGGCAAGCCAGGTGACGGGCGCAATCGCGAGCGACAGCCGCAACCCTTTCGGCGACTGGGCAATCGGTAGTGGCCCGTGCGTCGTCATCAATAACGCGAGCGCCGCGACACCAAACGCGACGGCAGTGCGCGGTTGCCGCGTCCAGATCAAACCGGCCGCTGCGCCCGTTGCTGTGGCCAACGCCAGCGCGGCAGCGGTTTCAGCCGTGTCGGCGCGACGCAGACCATTAATTCGCAACAGGGTGTCGAGCGTGGTCGACGGTCCCAACGTCGCCATCATGACCCCGCCGAATTGGACACCGGAAATCAACCCGCGGTTCCGAACTGTGGCCGGCAGATGATCGAAGGCCCAAGCCAGGGCGATGCCGGCAACCATCACGAACGGCACACCGCGGAGCAACTGCGACCAGATGGGTTTGATGAGCAGCGCGTGTGCGACGCCGAAGCCGAGTAGGCCCACGCCGGCGGCGGCGAGCCCGGTGATGCAGACGGTTTTCAGCCGCGCTGCGGCAAACGGGCGCACATCGGCAGCCAGGCTGGGCGCACACATTCTCTCCGAACTAATACGGAGATCAGCGGCGCGAAGTTCTCACCGGCTTGAGCAGCAGGTCCTGAAAGTCGAAGCTGAAATCGGTGGAAGGTGAAACCGCCGCCATTTTGGCCTGATCGATCGAGCCGTCAGGGTTCAGCGCAAACGTGACGTAAGCGTCGGCACGCAACTCCCGGTCGCGCCATCGGGCGATGAAGGTGTCGTGCTGCCAGTGTTCGAGATCGCCGGTCAGCGCCGGCGTATGAGTGAAGCGCATCACCAGGCGACCATTCTCGTGGGCGACAGTGATGTCTCCGTACCAGGCGTCGCGATAAGTTCCGGCATATTTCTCGAGCGATAGCGACGGCTTGGACGTCGTATCGCGGCTCGATGCCGCACGTGCGCCAGCTTCGCGGGCGATTCGTTCGCCACGCTCGTCGCTTTTGCGGAAGGCATCGATCCAATCGAAGGCCGGCGCTTCGAGGTAGCCGTCGAGAATGTGAAAGGCAATCGAATCGAACGCCGAACCCGACTCCTGGTTTGTGAAGACCGCCACTCCGAGTTGCAGGTCCGGAACCATGATCACCCGCGAGACGTAACCAGGCAGGCCGCCGGAATGCATGACAACCCGGCGTCCGCGGTAATCGCGGATGTTGAATCCCAGGGCGTAGCCTGCGAAATTGGCGCGCAGCGGCGCCAACTCTTCTGGCGGATCCCTCAGCGGCATCGGTGTGACAATCGCTGTCAGTTCGCGCGCCGTCGCCGGCGAGAACAGTCGCGACCCGTCCGACAGAACGCCTCCCGCGAGCTGTACCCGCATCCACTTGGTAATGTCCTCGGCGGACGAATTGATGCCGCCCGCCGGATTGGTGTTGTCGCTGTCAAAAGGACGGATCGGGCGCACCTGGCCGTCGACTTTGGCGTGCGGCGCCGCGATGTTGCCGCCCGCAGCGGCTGCGGAGTGGCGGACGTTGCTGCCGCTCATGCCCACCTTTTTCAAAATCCGCGAGCCGACGAAATCTTCCCAGCTTTGACCGCTGACCGATTCGATCAGCTCGCCGGCCACCAGGTAGAGCACGTTGTCGTAGGCGTAAGCGGTCCGAAAACTGGTCTTCGGCGGGATGTAGCGAAGTCGGCGAGCAATCTCTTTCCGGTCGTAGGTCGATTCGGGCCACCACAGCAAATCTCCTGCTCCGAGGCCCAGGCCGCTGCGGTGCACGAGCAAGTCGCGAACCGTCAACTCGCGCGTCACGTATGGATCCCACATCGCAAACGACGGAAGGTAGTGGACCACCGGCGCGTCCCATTCGATCTTTCCTTCCTCGACGAGCAGACCAAGCGCCGTCGCCGTGAACGCTTTTGTATTCGACGCGATTCCAAACAACGTTCGTTCGTCGACCTTCGCGGTCTCGCCGAGCCGCCGTACGCCGTACCCCTTCGCGACGACGATGCGACCGTCTTTCACGACGGCGAGTGCGAGCCCGGGCACCTCGAAGGTCTGCATCGCGCGCGACACCCAGGTGTCGAGATCGGTGGCGGTCGTCTGTTCAAGAGACGCGCCGACGGTTAACATCAGCAGAACGGCAAGTGCGCGAATCATGGGGGCATCCTAATGCAAAAGACCGAAGACGACTGGCGTCAAACGCTGACGCCCGAGCAGTTCAAAGTGCTGCGCGAGCACGGCACCGAACCACGCGGTTCGAGCCCGTTGAACCGGGAAAAGCGGGAAGGCCGTTTTCTCTGCGTCGGGTGCGGTAAGCCGTTGTTCCAGTCCGCTGCGAAATTCGACAGCGGCACCGGCTGGCCGAGCTTCACCCAGCCAATCGATGACCAGTCGGTTGCGACAACGGTTGATCGCAGCTACGGCATGACGCGAACCGAGGTGCATTGCAGCGACTGCGGCGGTCACCTTGGCCACGTATTTCCTGACGGTCCCCGACCGACCGGACTTCGCTACTGCATGAACGGCGCGGCGATGAGGTTCGAACCGGAAGACGACGGCCGATAATCGGAGCGCGCCGGCGATATGCGGCCTTCAGATGCCTGCGTACCAGGAGTACCCCTCTTCCGGCGATGCGGAGCCCAGTCCTTTCCCGAAATTACTCAGGTTGTCCGTCACCGTCAGGCGTGTGAGGTACTTCACACTCTTGTAGCCAAGCTGGCGAGGGACGCGCAGGCGGATCGGTCCGCCGAATGCCGGCGGCAAATCGCCGTCGTTCATGCTGTAGGTGAGCAGCGTTTGCGGGTGAAGTGCGTCGGCCATGTCAACGCTCTCCCACCAGTTCTTCTGGACGGAGAAGTACACGACGTAGCGCGCATTCGGCAGAACGCCGACGACATTCAAAACGTGCGCGAGCGGCACTCCGGTCCACTCGGCGATGTAAGACCAACCCTCTTCGCAGGCGAGGTGCGTGATTTGCGTCCGCGGCGGATAGCGGCGAAGGTCTGCGATCGAGAACGAGCCGGGGTTCGCAACCAATCCATCGACCGCGAGCTGCCAGCCGGTGAACCCGGCGGCTTCGAGCTGGAGGTAACGCTCATCGCGAGGCCGTTTGCCGTTGGCAAACGGCATTTTCGAGATCTGACCGCGTCCGAATTCGCGCGCCATCGTGTGACGTGTGATCAGGCGCTGAGAGGCGTAGGTCAGTGTTTCGCCGACGCCGTAGAGTCCGCCGTGATCCGGTGGGACAAGCCCATAGCGTGCCGCCAGCTTTGCGGCCGCAGCCAGAGCCGACGCTCCGGCCGTTGCGGCGAGCCCGGTCGTGATCAATTTCCGCCGCGACATCGTTTTCATGTGCGCTCCGATGGTGTCGGCGTTTCGCCGGTTGTCATCGCTCGTACGCGATCGAAGAAACCGGCGCGTCGCACCATTTCGACGTGAACACCGAAAAACAGCAGTAGCGCAACGGCCGCAAAAAAATGAATCGTCCGGGCGGTCTGCTGGCCGCCAAGAAGTGTCACGACGAATGGAAACGCCGACACAATTGCCGGAGACATCGCCAGGCCGGTCCAGATTTCAAGCGGAAACAGCACGACGATCACCAGCAGGTAGGCGACTCGCTGCAGAACGTTGTACGATCGCGCGTCGGCCATGGCTGATTGCCGGCGCTGCCAGTGATTGATGATGACGGCAGCGATCGGCCGCCACGCCAGGTCGGCGCGCGACGGCATGAGATTTTTTCGAAAGTGACCGCTCAACAAGCTGGCAATCGTGTATACAAGGCCGGTGAAGACAACGATCCACGCCGACTGGAAGTGCAGTGCCCGGCTCCACCCGTTCTGGTCGGGCAGGACGAACCCGTAGCCGGTTGGAACCGACGAACGCGAGGCAGGGATCGGCAGCACGAACAGAGGAGTGGTCAGGACGTTGCCGGCCTCTCCCCAGTAGAAACGTGGGTGCGAAATCAGAATTTCGACCCCACTGATCAGCAGGGCGCCGAAACACAGGGCCGTCACCCAATGCGTGATCCGCACCACGGCTGCATGACGAGGTCGTTCTGCGACTTCAACCGCAGGGCGGACGAACGTGGAAACCGGTGCGGCTTCGAGCATGAAACTGCGGGTTGACCCCACGCGGAGTCTAAACGATTTCAGACCTCATGGAACCAATGATGCCTTCATCGCGAGAAGCGCCGTCGCGCCAGGTTTTTACCGTTTTCATGCTGTTTCTGTCGGCCGCAGCCCTGGGCGCGCAGTCACCCAGGACTCACCGGCTTGAAGCGACGCCGGCGACCGTCGCGTACGGCTACTACTGGTCCGAAGCCCGGCCCGCGCTGCGGATTGCCTCGGGCGACATCATCGATGTCGACACCCTGCTGACCAATTCACCGACCGGTCTGGCGCGTGCCGGCGTACCGGACGACAAGATCCAGAGTTCGCTGAAAGCCATCGTCGCCGAAGTGACCGGCGATCGACGCGGTCCGGGCGGTCACATCCTCACCGGTCCGGTCTATGTCGAAGGCGCCGAACCTGGCGACGCGCTCGAGGTGAAAGTGCTGTCGATCGATTTCGCGATCGACTATGGCTACAACGGCTGCAGCGGATTCCTGCCCGAGAATTGCGATCGAGCGGCCGGAATCAAGATCGTCGCGCTTGACAAGAAGACGATGACCGCGGAATTCGAGCCGGGAATCGTCGTGCCGCTCAAGCCATTCTACGGAAGCATGGGGGTGGCGCCGGCTCCCGAAGCTGGTCGGGTCAGCAGCAATCCACCCGGCCGCCACGCCGGCAACATGGATAACAAAGAATTGACTGCTGGCAGCACTCTGTACATTCCGGTGTTTGTCCCCGGCGCGCTGTTCGAGATCGGCGACGGCCATGCCGCGCAGGGTGATGGCGAAGTCGATCAGACCGCAATCGAAACGTCGCTGCGCGGCAGGCTGCAGCTGACGGTGCGCAAAGGGATGAAGCTGACCTGGCCGCGCGCTGAAACCGCAACCGACTACATCAGCATGGGCGCCGATCCAGATCTGACCGTGGCGACCAGGATTGCGATTCAGGAGATGGTGGACTTTCTTGCGGCGACGAGAGGCCTGTCAAAGCATCGCGCGTATCAAGTCGTCAGCATTGCCGGCAACGTCGCGGTTACGCAGCTGGTCGACAAGCCGAACGTCGGCGTCCATGTTCGATTACCAAAAAGCATCTTCGTGAAGTGAAACCGATCGACCTACTTGTTTACGTCGATCCATTTCCTCATCCAATCAAAGTTCCGCTGCATCTGCGCGCGCTGCTGCTGCGGTTCGCGCAATACGTGACCGCCGCGCGGATAGATGTCGAACTCGACCGTCTTGCCCATCGTTTGCAACGTTCGGTAGAACTTCCAGGCGCCTGAAATCGGCACGCGCGGGTCGGCCTCGCCGTGCTGGATCAGCAGCGGTGTCGTCACTCGCTCGGCAAAGGTGATCGGCGAGTGCGCCGTATACGACGCGGCGTTTTCCCACGGCCACTTGAAATAGCCGACGATGAACTCGCTGCCTTCGCCGAGGAATGCGATGTCATGAATGTCGCTGATGCTGGCGCCGGCTGACGCTGCTTTGAAGCGCGCCGTTTGTGTGACCACCCAGTTCGTCATGTAGCCGCCGTACGAGGCGCCCATCACGCCGAGCCGATCCGGATCGGCGATGCCGTCCGCAATCAGTTTGTCGACACCGGCCATGATGTCTCTGTAGTCGCCTTCGCCCCAGGCGTTGACAATCATCCGTTGCCCCGCCTCGCCGTAGCCGGCGCCGCCGCGAGGCATCGGAAACAGCACCGCATAGCCGGCGCTGGCGAACGCCTCGGTCGGATACGGATCCACTTGCGCGACACCAGTCATGAACTGCGGGAACAGTCCGTAGGTGAATCCGCCGCCCGGTCCGCCGTGGATGTAGACCAGCAGCGGAAGTTTTCGTCCCGCGGTTACGCGCGGCGGGGTCAGCAGCAGTCCCCAGATTTCCATACCATCAAACGATCGCCACGAGATCGGCTTCAACGTGCCGAGCGCGAAATTGCGCAGCTCGGGATTGACCTCCGTAAGCGTCGTCACCTTCCGTGTCGCCACGTCCATGACGACCAGGTCGCCCATGTTGCGGCCCTCGATGCTGCGATACGCGATCCGCGAGCCGTCCTTGCTGAGACTAAGCGAATAGTTGACCACGGCGCCGCGGTCGATCCGTTCGGCGCGGCCGTCGACGACCGACACGCGAACCAATGCCTGTTCGAACATATGCTCGCCGCGCCCGAATGTGCCGTCGTTGGCCTGCAAGTAGATTGATGCGCTGTCGGCGGCCCATACGTACTCGTTCACCCAGGCATCGTCCATCGCGAAAACTCGTGGCGCTGTCCCACCTTGTGCCGGCGCTACGGCAAGACTGCGCGACGCCATGATGTCGACCTTGCCATTCGTCGAAATAAACGCGATTGATCGACCGTCTGGCGAGAAACGCGGTCCGCTGTTCGTGCCGGTGCGATCGACAATCGTTCGCGGTGTTCCGCCGGTGGACGGCACGGCATAGATGCGGGTGTAGTACGGCGACGTAAAGCCCGACTTCGGCGCCGCCGAATACGCGATTTCGCGGCCATCGGGCGACCACGAGAACGCGTCGACGTAGTGCGACACGGGCGTGAGCAGGCGACGCTCCGCCGACTGCTCGGCGTCTTGAACCGCCAGGCGCGCGGGCCGGTCGGGCGCATCGGCTCGAATCACAAACGAGCGCTCCTGCCGCTGCCGTGCTTCCAGTTCGGGCATCGGATCGCGGGTCAGGTAGGCGATTTGCTTTCCGTCGGGCGACCATTCAAAGCCGAACACGCCTTCCGGGGCTTTGGTCAGCGGGCGCGGAGCACTACCGTCAATCGGTATGGCGACGACTTGTGGACGTCCGTTGACGAGGGCCATGACCGCTACTGCCGTGCTGTCGGGAGACCACCGCAGCCGTGGTTGTGGAACCGGTGTGTTAAAAATCTGAACGGATGGGCCGATGCGGCTGGAAGCGCCGCCGATTGCGGGCACGACGAACAGCGCGCCCTCGTGTTCGTTTTTGGGCAATGACGGTGTCGATGTGACATAGGCGACACGGCTGCCGTCTGGCGCGATCCGCGCGTCCACAATCGCGCGCACCGTCATCAAATCATCGATCGTGACTGGTCGCAGCTGCGGCTGAGCGAGGCCCGAAACCGCCGCTGTGACGATCGCGCCACATATGGCAAAGAGAGCAAAGGTCGAGCGATTCATGGATGGCCCGCAGTATACTGACCGTTTCAAAGCGACGCGGCTACGGACATCGAACGCTGCGATTGTGTCCGGGTGCCCGACGGAGGTGCGCGACAGATGGCTTACACCTATCACGAGCTGAAAGAGAAGACCATTCAGGAACTTCGGGAGATTGCGAAGGGCGTCGAAAACCAGGAGGCCGTTCAGGGTTATTCGCAACTGAACAAAGAGCACCTGTTGCCGGCCCTGTGCAAGGCGCTTGGTATTCCGGCGGCCGAGCACAAGGAAGTGGTCGGCATCGACAAGCTGGCGATCAAAAAGAAGATGAAAGAGCTGCGCGAGAAGCGCCAGGGCGCGCTTGAAGCGCGCGACGGTGCGCTACTCAAGAATATTCGCCGGCAACTTCACCATTACAACCGTCAGATTCGCGCGCACGCGCGGTAGGAGCAACCGTGGCTGATTACGACACTCTCGAACCAGGAACCTTCTGCTGGCCCGAGCTCGCGACGAGTGACCAGAAGGCTGCGACCACTTTCTACAGCAAGTTGTTCGGCTGGCAGGTGAGCGACATGCCGATGGGTCCGGGCGAGACTTATACCATCTTCAAGCTACGTGGTCGCGACGCCAGCGCAGCGTGCACGCTGCGGCAGCAGGAAAAAGAGATGGGCGTGCCGCCACACTGGAACGCGTACGTCAGCGTCAAGAACGTCGACGAGTCCACCAAGAAGGCACAGGGGCTTGGCGCGACGGTTCTCGCGCCGCCGTTTGACGTGATGGATGCGGGACGCATGTCGGTCGTGCAGGATCCGACCGGTGCGGCGTTCTGCCTGTGGCAAGCCGGCAAGAGCACGGGTGCGAAAGTCCTCGGCGAGCCGGGTGCCCTGTGCTGGACGGAGTTGTCGACCCGCGACACGAAGAAAGCCGAGAGTTTCTATACGCAGCTCTTTGGCTGGACGCCGAAACACAGCTCGCCTGGCGCGCCGATGGAGTACACCGAGTTTTCCGTGAATGGCAAACCCGGCGTCGGGATGATGAACATGCCGCCGATGGTGCCGGCTCAGGTGCCGGCGTTCTGGCTGCCGTATTTCCAGGTAACCGACGTCGATGCCACGGCGTCTAACGCTAAGGCGATGGGTGCGCAGGTGATGGCTGGTCCGCAAGACATCATGGACGCGGGCCGCTTTGCCGTGCTCACCGATCCGCAAGGCGCCTCGTTCGCGATTTACAAACCGAAGGGCGCGTAAGGAACCGGATGTTCGGAAAGCCACAGACCATTCCTACGAAAGAAGAGGCACTGCCGGGACGGGCGGATCCAATGCCCGTCCCGGATCAGCATTTCATCAATCACCACCGCTTGCGGGCGCCGTTTCCCGAAGGCCTCGAAACCGCGATGTTCGGCATGGGCTGCTTCTGGGGCGCGGAGCGGAAGTTCTGGCAGCTTGGCGACGGCATCTATACGACCGCCGTCGGCTATGCCGCTGGATTCACGCCGAACCCGACGTATCGCGAAGTGTGCTCCGGCATGACCGGTCACACTGAAGCGGTGCTGGTCGTGTTCGACCCGCGCAAAATTTCCTACGAGGACCTGTTGAAGGTGTTCTGGGAAAACCACGATCCGACGCAGGGCATGCGCCAGGGAAACGACGTCGGCACGCAGTACCGTTCGGGGATTTACACCTACGGCGACGCACAACTGCGCGCGGCCGAGCGATCGCGCGATGCGTTTCAGCAGCGCCTGAGCGCGGCGGGATTCGGGCGCATTACCACCGAAATTCTGGCGGCGCCCGAGTTCTTCTATGCCGAGGATTACCATCAGCAGTACCTGGCAAAGAATCCGGACGGCTATTGCGGGCTGGGCGGAACTGGTGTGACTTGCCCGGTGGGTGTGACAACAGCGGGCTAGGTTTCGCCACCGGTCGACGTGCTCTCCCTGCCGATCGACCCGTATCTCCCGCAGATTCTCGCCGATGTCCGTCGCGCCCGAGCCGCGGTCGTCACCGCGGCGCCCGGCGCCGGAAAGACGACTCGACTTCCCGCGGCGCTGACCGAGGACGGACCAGTCATTCTGCTGCAACCGCGCCGAGTCGCCGCGCGATCGATCGCGGCGCGGATCGCCCACGAACGCGGATGGACGCTCGGCGGCGAAGTTGGCTGGCAGATCCGCTTCGATCGCCGATTTTCCGCCGCCACCCGGCTGCTGGTCGTCACCGAAGGCGTCCTGACGGCGCGCCTGCAGAGCGATCCGCTGCTCTCGGATTTCCGGACCGTCGTGCTCGACGAGTTTCACGAGCGCAGTATCCACGCCGATCTGGCGATCGCTCTGGCTCGGCAAGCGTGGCGGGCGCGCAACGATCTACGGATCGTCGTGATGTCAGCCACGCTTGATGCAACGGCGGTTGCGACGTTCCTCGACGGCTGCCCGACCGTTGAGGTGCCCGGCCAGTTGCATCCCGTGACGCTGTCCTACGCCCCGGGCGAGCCGCTGGCCGCGGCCGTCAACACCGCCACCGCTGTGACCGCCGGCAACATCCTGTGTTTTCTACCGGGCGCGGCGGAGATCCGCCGCGGCATCGGCCAAATCAACCGTCCCGATCTGGAAGTGCTGCCGCTCTACGGCGCGATGCCGCCGGACGAACAGGATCGCGTGCTGCAACCGTCGTCTCGTCGTCGAGTGATCGTCGCAACCAATATCGCCGAGACTTCGCTGACGGTTCCCAATGTGACCGCCGTCGTCGATTGCGGACTGCACAAAGTCGCGCGCTACGATGCCGACCGCGGCATCGACAGCCTCGAAACGGAACGGATTACGGCCGACGCCGCCGAGCAACGAGCCGGCCGCGCCGGGCGGGTTGCGCCTGGAATGGTCTGGCGGCTGTGGGACGCGCGCGATCGACTGCGTCCGCATCGCGAGCCGGACATTCGCCGTGTTGATCTGTCGGCAACAGCGCTCGACGTGATTTCGTGGGGCGGCGACCCGGAAACGCTGGAATGGTTCGAGCGTCCCGCGGCCGACACACTCGCGGCAGCCATGATGCTGCTCGTGCGCCTCGGCCTGGTTGCTGGTCGAACGCTGACGCCGCTCGGTGAGCAGGTGCGTCGCCTACCGCTCCATCCGCGCCTCGCGCGTATGCTCATCGCCTCCGGCGGTGCTCGAGAAGTCGTGCGCGCTTGCGCCCTGCTGTCGGAGCGACATCTTCTGCCGCCTCGCAACGCCACGACTTCGAGCGATGTGTTGTCGGCTCTCGACCAGTGGGGCGATCTGCCGCCACACGTGCATCGCATTGCCGAACAGCTCCAGGCGCAAATCGCCAGTGAATCCGCAATCGCGTTACCCGATCTCGAGCTTCGCCGCGCCATTTTCGCCGGTTATCCCGATCGGGTCGCCCAGCGACGCGAGCCACGTTCTGATGCCTTTCTTCTTTCATCGGGCACGGGCGCGAAGCTTGGCGGCGACAGCGGCGTCAGAGATGCCGAATTCATCGTTGCACTCGACGTGACGCAGTCGGGCGTCGGCAGCCGTCAGCCAGTCGTCGCCGGCGTCGCCACGATCCGGATGGCCAGTCGTGTGGAGCGCGACTGGCTGGTGCCAACAGCGTCAGAAATCGTGCATCGATTCGATCCGTCGAGCGGCCGCGTTCGCGCGGCGCGAGTCGAGCGCTATGACGCGCTGGTGTTGGCCGAGCACCCCGTCGCGATCGATCCGGCGACCGCCGCGCGGTTGTTCGCCGATGCGTGGAAGGCGCGCGGCCCGCAGGAATCAGAGCGGTCGCTGCTGCGCCGCCTGGCGTTCGCGGGCGTCGCAATCGACGTTGACGACCTGATTCGGAACGCTGCGTTCAAGGCTCGGTCGATCGACGATCTCGATCTCGCGTCCGCGCTTCCGGCGATCGTCCTGCGCGATCTGGATCGTCTCGCACCGCAGCGGCTGGCGGTGCCGAGCGGCCGTTCCCACGCGCTGTCGTATGAAGACGATGGGGCGGTATCGGCGTCGGTGAAGCTGCAGGAATTGTTCGGTCTCGCGGAAACGCCGCGAATTGGACCAAACCGCGTGCCGGTGCGACTCGAACTGCTGGCGCCGAACGGCCGACCCGTACAGGTGACCCAGGACCTGCGCAGTTTCTGGAACCGCACCTATCCGGAGGTGCGAAAAGAACTACGCGGCCGCTATCCAAGGCATCCGTGGCCGGAAGATCCATGGAGGGCTACGCCAACGGCGCGGAGTAAACGGAAGTCTCACGTTTGAAGTCTGAAGTGTGCCTCGTGCCATCAGTCGGATTGTTCGGACAATCCCGCCGTTAACAGGCGGCAGGCTTCAAACTTCAGACTTCAAACTTTGCAGAGTTCCAAACACCGGTTTTCCGGCGCGCGCGGCGTACAAGCCGAACGCGGCGAGGCCGCCGATCAGCAGCAACGACAACGTGCCGGGCAGCGTAGCCCATGCCGGGCCGTGGTCGAGTATCGGCACCGCGCTGGGAATGTTGTCGACCAGCACCATGACGACGGTGACGAGCACGCCGTAGCGAAAGATTGCGAACGTAATCAGTGCGATCGCCATCAACTGGCTGACGTAGTACAACCAGCCAATCCCTCCCGGTTGCACGCCGCCACCGGCGACCACCACGCCGAGCGCGACTGTCGCCAGCGCGGCGGGCCAGGTCCGCCGCAACAGCAGACGCGCCACGATCAGCATCATCATGAAAATCAACGCGGTCTGCAGGCTCTGATAAAACTGATCAGCCCACGTGCCGTAGAGGCGCGAAAAACCACCGAGCGCTTCGACCTCGCTGCCGAGCGTCAGCGCGCCGGGCGGCCGGCCGATCAGCAGCGGCGACAACGATCGAAAGAGATCGACCAGCATCAGCGCACCGCCCAGCGCTGTCCCGATCAGCAGCTCGCGGCCAATTCGCGGATCGCGGATGCGTCCCGACAGTAGGCGCGTCCATCCCAGTAGTCCGTCCGGCCAGAACTTGCGCGCGAATGGTTCGATGGCGAGGTACAGCATCCAGAGCACGAGCGCCTGAAAGATCAGCACCGCGAAAATCCTCAAAAAATTGCCGTACTCCTGGCCGATGTCCGACATGTGATGGCCGTCGATGATCCAGCTGACGAACTGCAGCAGTGCGTAGGCCATTGCCAGCCGGCCCGCACCCTTGCGGTCGGCGCGGTTCGCCAGCAGGTTCTGTCTGGCGATGTAGCTGCCGCCGAACAGCACGCCGAGCAGCAGACCAATCGAGGCGAAGGTGCGCACGCGGGCCCACCAAGGCTCTGCGGTTTGAGCCGCCTGGGCCCGCGGCCGCGACCACGGACCGACTGTATAGACGGATACGACGCGCCCGCGGTAGGCCGCAGCTTCAACACGGAGCCTCAGTTGAGACGCGTCGGGCAACGGACCGTCCCACGCAACGCGCGCGTCGGCGAAATCCTTGGGCGACCACTGCGGATCGACGGCTGTGAACTGCGCTGGATCAACGCCGACGGCGCGCAGCACCACGTTCCAGTCCGGCAGCGGCGCGGGATCCGTGGACGTTTCAAGCTGCGGCGGCACTCGCCGGAATTCGACGAGGCGTCCCCTCGTGTCGAGGATCACCAGGCTCTGCCCGGTGAACACCAACGGCGGATCGGTCGGCGATACGCTGGTCGACTGACGATTCGGTTCCATGTCGCGCGGGCTGGTGCGATACCAGAACAGCACGCTGTACGCCATTGGATGCTTTTGTGCGTTCCACCGATCGCGCGTTGTGTCGTCGATGACCCAGCGCCGGAAATCCTGAGGAATGATGAAATTCTGCGCGGTATCGAATGGCGCTTCCTGATAGCCGAAGTCGCGAATGATCTGGTCGGCGCGATCGGCCAGTACCGCCGGAGCTTTCTCGAGCGGTGCGATGTTTGCCATCGTCGCCCGCGGTGAAATGCCGGCGTAGAGGAGCGCGCAGGCGGCGACGATCCCGAGCCATCCGAGGCCTTGCCTCACTGGAATCGCGTCGGTTTCAGCCGCTGCAGCGAGAACCTCCGGCGATGGTGTTTCCCCGGCGGCCAACGCCGCGGCCAACGGATCGCCGCCGGGCAACGCCGCTGCGACCGCCAGCGCCGATGCGGGCCGCTTCTGCGGATCCTTCTCGAGACATCGCATGATCACGCGTTCGATCGACGGATCGAGGTCCGCGATGATCGACGAAGGCGTGGTCACGGTGCCGGTGTCGTGCAGTGCTTTGAGATCGTTGAGCGTTTTGGCTTCATGTGCTCGTTTGCCGGTAAAGATCTCGAACAGGCACAGACCGAGCGCGTAGAGGTCCGACTTGACCGACGCGGCGGTGCCGGTCAGTTGTTCGGGCGCCATGTACTGCGGCGTGCCGGCAAGGCCGGCGCCCGCGTCGGCGGCGGCGGTCGCAATGCCGAAGTCGGTGATGCGGACATCGCCTTCGCCGTCGATCATCACGTTGTGCGGTTTCAGATCGCGATGGATGACACCCCGGTCGTGGGCCGCGGCAACCCCGGCACACAACTGCCTGGCGATCGCGAGGGCGCGCTCCTGTGGAAACCGTCCAATCCGGCGAAGCAGCGACGCCAGATCCTCGCCGTCGACGTACTCCATCGTCAGGAAGCGGCGGCCGTCGGCCTCTCCCAGGTCGTAAAGGCGTACGACGTTGCGATGTGACACCTGTCGGGCGGTGCGAAGCTCGTTGTGGAACTGCGCCAGATGGACGGTGTCGGCAGCCACACCTTCGGACAGGAATTTCAGTGCGACCGGATGGTCGAGTGTCAGGTCGTCGGCGCGATACACTTCTCCCATGCCGCCGCGGCCGAGCAGCGCAACCAACCGGTAACGGCCGGCGATAATGGCCCCCGGCGTGAACCGGCCCGAGCCCGGCGCGGGCGTCCGCGGCGTGAACGGCGTCACCGAACGCGTCGGGACGCTATTGCCAGGACCAGCGGGAATTGTGCGATCGTCTTCGGCCACGGGTGGATTTTATCTGGACCGCGCACCTTTATTTGAGGAGAGCCATGAAACGCACGATCCTTCTTGTGACGACCATCGCGTTGGCAATCGCCAGCCTGGTGCACGCACAGGGCGGCCGTCCGGCCAGCCCGGCCGGTTCGGCCGCCGCGCAAGTGGGCGGCAAGTACGAACCCGGTTCCGAAGGCCCGGTTTATCGCGGCGGCAAGTGGATTGAAATCACCTACGGCCGTCCGTTGTTGCGCGGCCGCGATCCATTCGGCGCGGCAGGTCCGCAGTACGGCAAGATTGCGAATCCCGACGCGCCGGTCTGGCGCGCTGGCGCGAACAACACCACGCAGTTGAAAACCGAAGTCCCGCTGGTGATCAACAACAAGACGGTCGCGCCGGGCACATACACGATGTTCATCGACTTGAAACCGAACGCGTGGACGCTGATCGTGTCGAATTGGAAGGCGCAACAGCGCTACGACCCGGCGAACAAGGCCGAACTGTGGGGCGCGTACGAATATACGCCCGACAAAGACGTCGTCCGCGTGCCGATGACGCTGGCGACCGGGCCGATGTCGGTCGAGCAATTGACCTGGGCGTTTACCGACCTGTCCGATGCCGGCGGCAAGATGACGATCATGTGGGCCAAGCAGGTGGCCTCCGTTGCGTTCAAAGTCGGGCAATAGCCGGAACTCTCGCCCCTGGATCCTCGTCAGCTGAAAAGATGGATACCGTCTTTCGCGATTTTCGCCATGGCACTCGCATGTTGCGGCGTACGCCAGGGTTTACCACCGTTGCGATCGCGGTGCTGGCGCTTGGCATCGGCGTCAACACCGCGGTCTTTTCGCTGGTCAACACGCTGCTGCTACAGCCGCGCGCCGGCCGGATCGATTCGCTCTATGCGGTTTTTTCCAAGGACCGCACCATGGCGAAGGGCTACCGCGATTTCTCGTATCCGGCCTATCTCGATCTGAAAGCGCGCAGCGATATCTTCGACAGCCTGATGGCGCACACGTTCTCGACGGTCGGCATCACCGATGGCGACGTGACGAAGCAGACGTTCGCGGCGATCGTGTCGTCGAACTACTTCTCGACGCTCGGCGTGCCGATGGCGATCGGTCGCAGCTTCACGGTCGATGAAGAGCGGCCGGGTGCAAACGCGCATATTGCGATTGCATCGTATTCCACGTGGCGGCGGGCGAATTTCGATCCGGCGTTTGTCGGCCGTACGGTTCGCGTCAACGGCGCCGACTATGCCGTCGTCGGCGTCACGCCACGCGGCTTCGCCGGGACGATGACCCTGGTCTCGCCTGAGTGGTGGTTTCCCCTCGGCAGCTACGACACGATCGTCAACGAAATGTTCAAGACCCGCACCACCGGTCTTCCTGATCGCGAGAACTATCCGTTGAACCTGGCCGCGGCTCTGCGCAACGGTGTGACCCAGGCCTCGGCGGAAACGCTGCTCGACGGTATCGGCAAGCGGTTGTCCGACGAATATCCGGCGAGCGACAAGAATCAGATCTTCACGCTCGGTCCGTTGCCGCGCATGAGCGTCAGTTCGCAGCCGGAGTCGAGCAATCCGATGATCGCCGTGTCGGGTCTGTTGATGTTGATGGCCGCACTGGTACTGGTTGTCGCCTGCCTGAACCTGGCGAACATGCTGCTGGCGCGTGGCGCCGCGCGCCGCAAAGAGATCGCGATTCGTCAGGCGCTGGGAGGCGGCCGCGGGCGGATTGTGCGGCAGCTGCTGGTCGAAGGCGCGACGCTTTCCGCGGCCGGTGCGGCCGCCGGACTCGTCGCCGGCTGGTGGACGTCGGGCGCGTTGACGGCGTGGCTGTCGAGCGTGATGCCGATGGGCATCGAGCTGGTGGTCGAGCCCTCGTCACGGCTGATTGTCGCGGCTGCTGGCTTCGCGATCTTCAGCACGCTGTTTTTCGCGCTTGGTCCGGCGTGGTCGCTCTCTCGACCGGCCGTGTCGGGCGATCTCAAAGGCGAACTTGGCGCAACGCAGCGCACCAGCCGCCGTTTCGGAACAGGTTCGCTGCTGGTCGCTGGACAGCTGGCAGTGTCGCTGGCGCTGGTAGCGGCCGGCGGACTCTTCGTGCGTGGCGGGATCAATGCGAGCCGGGCCACGACCGGCTTTGCGATCGACCGCCACGTCATTGTGTCGCTCGATGCAAGCCTCGCCGGATACGACGCCGCGCGTACCGCACGGCTTTATCGCGAGGCGTTGGCGCGGGTGCGCTCGCTTCCCGGGATCGAACACGCCAGCGTCGGCGCCATCGTTCCTTTTGGGGAATTCCAGGAAGGGCGTACGGTTCGCGTGAAGCCCGGCGACGAGGGCGTCAGCGCCGACTTCAATATCGTCGGTTCGGATTACTTCGCGGCGATCGGCGTCCCGGTGCTTCGCGGGCGAGAGTTTACGGCGGCAGAGGAACAGGCTGGATCGACTGCCGCCAGCGCGATCGTCGATCGCACGCTGGCATCGCGACTGTTTCCGACCGCGGGCGGAAATGACCCACTCGGACAGCAGGTCCTGATTCAGGGCCGCGAAGGCGATGAAGCCCGGACATTCACCGTGGTCGGCATCGTCGGCGAAACCAAGCACGACTTGTTCGACCGCAACGGCCGCAGTCACGTGTACATCGCAAGCGGTTCGCTGTTCCGCGCGATGATGACCGTCCACGCACGAACCGCACCGGGCGTTTCCGAATCCGCGGTGCTCGGAACCATTCGGCGCGAGCTTCAGGCGCTCGATCCGAAGCTGCCAATTCTGTCGGCGCGCACTATGGCGGACCATCGATATCGCAGTATCACAGAATGGAGTGTCCGCGCAGCGGCGACGATGTTCGCGACACTTGGCGGATTAGCACTGCTGCTGGCGACGATCGGCGTGTACGGGTTGCGCGCCTACGACGTGTCGCGCCGCACCCGGGAACTCGGCATCCGCATCGCGCTCGGTGCGACCGCTTCGGATGTGGCGCGAATGATCCTCGGTGAGGGCGCCCGCACCTCGGCCGTCGGTCTGGGCGTCGGGCTGCTGCTCGCCGTCGGCATCGGCAAGCTCGCGAGTGGCTTGTTGTATGACGTCAGCCCGTTCGATCCAGTGGTGCTGACCGTCGCTGCCGTCGTTCTCGCGATCGCGTCGATCGCTGCAGCCTACGTTCCGGCGCGCCGCGCGACGCGGATCGCGCCCCTCGATGCGCTGCGGAGCGAGTAGCGTCAATGGCTGATGGCTGGACTGATGGCTGATGGCTAATGGCTAATGCCTGAAGGCAGACTGATAATGGTTGAGGCATAGTGTCCATTGACCTTGTGCCATGAGCCATCAGCCATTTTCTTTGTCGTTGCCGCTCTGACCGTAGCCGCGCCCGCGCCGCAGTTCAGTCTCGTCCAGCCCGAAGTGTTCTCGGCGTCCGGCGGCATGCCGAACGCGTCGCGGGATTTTCTGGCGACTGAAACGCGCTATCCGGATCGTCTGGTTCACAACGACGGCGGCCGATTCACCGATGTGTTGCCGAAGCTCTGAACGATCACGACGCCGGCGTGCAGTGGGTAGATTTTGACGGCGATGGCGCGCTCGACCTCTCGCTCACGAACAACGACGCTTCCGGCGGCCACTACTTGTTCCGGAATCTGCTGCCGCGGGAGGTGGCGCGCAGATCGCTGGCGGTCAGCGTCGTCGATTCGGAAGGTCGTCACACCCTGCCGGGCGCAGAAGTCCGCGTCTACACCGCGGGAACGCGCCAGCTGATTTCATCGGGGCTGGTCGACACCGGAGGCGGCTACTGCACGCAAAGCGTCGTCCCGGTGCACCTCGCGACGGGACAGGCCGAGCGGGTGGACATCGAGGTCGCGTCCATGTCCGCCCGCGGGCGCCAGATCACGGTGCGCCCGAATATCAGTGTTGCTGTTGCGAGGTCGTCGGCTTCGCTGCGCGTTTCTGTTTCTCGACCATAGCCTGAACGTCCGCCGCCAGTTTTTTGGCATCGTAGGCGATGCCGTCCTTGATGGTCCACTTGACGCCGCCCACCCGCTCGACGCGGCCAGTCTTGTCGTTCAGGCGAATCGTCCCGTTGGCGTAGAGCACCTTGAAATTCTGCAACGGATTCTGATCGATCACGACCATGTCCGCGAGCATGCCTTCGCGCACGATTCCGAACTCGGGCGTCTTGCGCTGCGGTGCGTTGAGCGTCAAGGCGCCGTTCATCGTCGCCGATTGAATGACTTCCAGTGGATGGAAGCCCGCTTCCTGCAGCAGTTCGAATTCGTTGATGTAGCCGAAACCGTAGGTCTGATAAATGAAGCCGGAGTCCGAGCCGGTCGTTACGCGGCCGCCCATTTTCTTGTAGTCATTCATCAGCTTGAACCACACCTGATAGAAGTTTCTGAATGCGATTTCGTCTTCGGTGGTCCAGTCGTACCAATAGGCGCCGTGGTTCTGTCGATCCGGCGTGTAGAAGGTCATCAGCGAGGGCAGCGTGAACTTGTCGTGCCACTCGGCGGCGCGGAAGCGCATCACGTCGCGGCCTGCCGAATAGATCGTCAGGGTTGGGTCGAAGGTCGTACCGAGTTTGAGGTGTTCTTCGAGATACGCCTTCCACTCGGCGCTGCCCGGCGGATAGATCTTGTCCCACAGCCGGGCGACCTGGCCGAATCGGTCCTGTTCGTTGTTGTAGTTCTGCGTCACCGGGTAGGGCTGAACGACGTAATCCTTCAGCAGCGATTCGAAATGGCCATAGAAGTGGGTCACGGTGCCAAGGCCCATGCGCGCGGCTTTGATCGCGTTCACCTGTACGACGCCGGTCTGCTGCAGGTGCGCCGTCGTGCCCAAGCCGTACTTGATCGCCTCCTGACAGTAGATCTCCATCAGATCCGGCCGCTCCGCGCCGAGCTTGAAGCCGTCGATGCCGTTGTCCTTCGCCCACGCCGCCCATGCGTGTGCCTGCTCCGCGGTCAGCGGTACGCCCTTGCCCCAGCCGCTGCCAGGCCGCTGGTAATTCCAGATCCGCGGCGCGACGATTTCGTTCTTCGCGCTGCGCTCCTTTTCTTTGACGGCGAGGGCGTTGTCGGTCAGCGGCACGCCGCGAACCGTCGTTACGCCATGAGCGAGCCACAGCTTGTATGGATATTCGGCGTCAGGATTTTTCGGCGCTCCACCGGCGTGCACATGGAGATCGACGAATCCCGGCATCACGTACATGCCGGTCGCATCGATCTCGTGATCGGCTTGCGGCGGCCGATTGGGGCGCAGCGGCACGCCAGGCGTGCCGGCGTTCCGGATCTGCGTGATCCGGTTACCGGAAACGACGATGTCGACCGGGCCGCGCGGCGGGCCACCGGTGCCGTCGATCAACGTCGCGCCACGAATGACCAGCGTCTTGAACGGGCCGGCGCCTTCGCCGCTGGCGCGATTGGGCGCCGGTGCCAGCGTCTCCCGCTGTAGCGGTTGTTCGGCGAGCGGCTGCGCGGGATTCTGCGCCGTCAGAGCTCGCCCGGCCATCAGCGACAGCGAAAGCGCGACGAGTGCGCAGGTGCGTCTCATGATCAATCCTCTGCGAGCTACTTCTTGAGCTCGTTGTAAATCACGCCGATGTTGGATTTTGTCTGATCAGCGTTTGGCGTGTAGCCCTTGTAACTCTGTGGAATCGAATATTCCGCTGCGGCGGTGTCGACGGTCTTGCCCGATTTCATCGCCGCCGAGACCCACGCCAGAAAGTCTTTGTTGAACTTCGAGTATTCGTCGAGGTCGGCCCACGTCATCACCGTGCTGTGGCCCGTGATGATCCGATCGACGCCTTTGACGGCGGCATGCGCCTTCGCCAGCGTGTCGCCGATGGCGGTGCCGCTGCCGCCGTTGTTCGCGTCGAGCAGCGGCGGCCCCTTGCGCGCGAAGATGTCACCGGCGTGCATCACCCGCAGCGCCGGAAAGACAACAAACGCGTCGCCGTTGGTGTGGCCGCGCCCGAAGTAGTACAGCTCGATCTGATCGGCTCCCGTACCGACCGTCATCCGGTCCTTGAACGTGCGCTTCGGCAGCCCTACACCCCCGTGCTCCTTGAAAATGTTCGGGCCGGACGATGCGGCCTCCCGCCCGAGTACGGGCCCCATCCGTTCCATGTTGGCCTTGGTGTTTTCCTGCGCGATGACGTCGACCGTGGCGGGGAACTCGACGTTGCCGCTGACGTGGTCGTAGTGGGTGTGCGTGTTGATGATCGTGGTGACCGGCTTGCCAGTCAGCTCTTTGATCTTGTCGAGGATCGGTTTGCCCCACCCGGGGATTTTGGTGTCGACGACGGTCACCCCGTTGCTGGTGACGAAGACCGCCGTGTTGCCGCCGCTGTTGACCCCGCCGCCGGGCTTCAGCACGAAGAGGTTGTCGGCCAGCTTCTCGACGTCGAGGAGTGCGGCCGATGGCGCCGGCTGCGGCGGCTGCTGCCCCTTCAGGGCGGCGCCGGTGAACGCGGTGAGCAGGCTTGCGGCAAGCAGGAAACGTGGACGAATCATGCGCACATTCTACTTGCGCCGTGCGTCTGCGCCACTGGCAGGTGGGCGTTTATTCCGCCCGCAAGGCCGCGGTTGGATCCACGCGTGAGGCGCGCCACGCCGGCACTCCGCAGGCGGCCAGCCCGACGCCCAGCAACAGAACAATCACCGCCGCGAACGTCGTCGGGTCGGTCGGTTTCACACCGAACAACAGGCTCTCGATCGTTCGCGACAGCGCCAGCGCGCCGGCGATCCCGACAGCCAGGCCGGCAACAACCGTGACCAGTCCCTGACCGACAATCAGGCGAAGCACATCGACGGGGTCGGCGCCCAGCGCCATTCGGACTCCGATTTCATGGGTTCGTTCCGTCACGCCGTGCGCGACCACTCCATAAAGCCCGACCGCGGCGAGCGTCAAGGCAACCAGCGCAAAGACCACGAAGACCGTCATCGACAGCCGGCTTTGCGCCATCGAGCTCTCGATGATCTGATCCATGGTCCGGCGGGCGAAGAGCGGTAGATCCTTGTCGAGGTCGTGCACGATCGTTTCAAGCGTTGGCATCACCGTGGCCGGATCGGCGGCGGTCCTCACCACCACTGCCATTTCCCGCATCGCCACTTGATTCAATGGGAGGTACACCTGCATCGGCGTTTCTGCCGATATCCCGTTGAATTTCACGTCGGCGATCAGGCCGACCACCTCAATCCACGCGTTGTCATCCTCGGGCCAGCCTTGTTTCAAGCGTTTGCCTATCGGATCCTCACCGGGCCACATCTCGCGTGCGAACGATTCATTGACAACCGCGACGCGCGGCGTCGTCGCATCGTCTCGGGCGTCGATCGTTCGACCACGGATCAGCCGCATGCCGACGGCCTCAAAATAACCGTCGCTGACCGGCGTGAACGCGGACGACGGAAGATGCGCTCGGTCGGGAATCGGCTTGCCCGACACGATGAAAATGGAATTCCACTGCGACCCGTCAATCGGGAGTGCGAACGTCAGCGCCGCGCGCGCGACGCCCGGGACCGCGCGGGCCTTCGTCAGCAATTCATCACGGAAGGCTCGCTGCCGTTCGGTGGTCCAGCGCGGCCCGCTGAGGGCGAACTGCGCGGTCATCAGATGGTCGGGCCGGAAGCCGGTTTCGACGCCCGCCAGTTGTTGCAGCGTGCGTATCATCAAGCCGGCACCCGCCAACAGGATCAGCGCGAGAGCGGTTTCGGCGACCATCAGGCCGCGCCGCAGACGATGTGAACCGGCGGCGAATCCGCTGGCACGGCCGCGGATCAAGGCGTGCTGACCTTGAACGCCCGACGCGAGCAGCGCTGGAAACGCGCCGAATACCAGTCCGCAGATCGTTGAGGCCACCAGCGCGAACACCAGAGCCGTCGAATCGATCGCCACCGACGTCAGGCGTGGCGTGCCTTCGGGTGCGACAGCGATCAGCGCGCGTAACAGCCACGATGCCACCGCGACGCCGAGTCCGCCGCCGAGCAGTGAAACGAACGTGCTTTCGACCAGTAGCTGGCTGACCAGGCGCCGTCGTCCTCCCCCCAGCGCTGCCCGCACCGCCAGTTCATGCTGACGTGCGGCACCGCGCGCGATCAGCAGGTTCGCGACATTGACGCAGAGATCGGACAGCAGGAAGCCGACCGCCCCCAGCAACGCGAACAGCGTCGGCCGGACGTCGGCGACCAGGCGATCGGCCAACGGTTCGGCGCGAACGCTGATGTTGGTATTGGTGTCGGGATGTTCGCGTTCGAGCTGCGCCGCGATGTCGCGGAGCTCGCGATCGGCCGACTCGACGGAAACCCCGGAGCGCAATCGTCCGACTGCATAGAATCCGTTGTGGTTACCGCGTTGATTGAGTCCGGGCGAGTCCGCGATCGGGCCCATCGAAACAAAGAGGTCGTAGGGTCGCAGATACTCGAAGCCGCGAGGCAAAATGCCAACGACTGTCGCCGGCCGTTCGTTGAGGATCAGGGTTCGGCCGACCACGGATGGATCGGCGCCAAATTGTGCGCGCCAGAATCCATCGGTGATCACGGCCATTAGCGGCGCCCCCGGCCGGTCGTCGTCGTCGGCCAAGGCTCGGCCCAGAGCGGGACGTACGCCAACGGCCTGAAAGAAGTTGCCGGTGACGCGCCGGCCGCGCAGCCGCTGCGGCCGCTCGACGGCGCTCAGCGCCTCCGGTTCGTCGCGGGTCAATGCCAGATGCTCGAATGATCTCGCGCGTTGACGCCAATCGCGGTAGTTCAGCCACGATGTGGAAATCCGTACCAGCTTCGCATTCACCTCGTTCGCGTAGACGAGGCGGTCTGGTTCGTTCAGCGGCAGCGGCTGCAGAAGAATGGCGTTGACCATCGAGAAGATTGCCGTCGAAGCGCCGATGCCGAGCGCCAGCGTTGTCAAGACGGCCAGCGTGAACGTCGGAGTTTTCGCGTACGACCGCGCCGCGTAGCGCACATCATTCCAGATGGTTTCGAACATGCTGTCACTCCTCGCCGCCGCGGGCGATTCTCGGCGCATGCCGTAGCGGACGACCAACGAAAGCGTTTGCCGCCAGAACCACCAGCGGCTTGGACGCGCGTGGAATTCTTCGAGCAGATCGCCACGAATCGTCTCGCCGCGCGTGCCCTCGGGCAAGACTCGGCGCAACAAGCGATTCGCAAGGCGAGGCGCGATCATCAAGATGGCTCGTTGAGCAGATGTTCGATGCCGCGCCACATCCGTTTCAGGACGCCGCGCGATTCGCGCAGTGCGGCGACTCCTGTCGGGGTGACGTGATACAGCCGTCGCGGCAGCCCCTCGCGTTCCGGTGTTCCCGCGCCGGCCTTCCAGCGCAGCAGTCCCTTGTTTTCGAGCCGATCCAGCGACGTGTACAACGCGCCTCGCGAGACCCGGCGTCCGGCCCGCGCTTCGAGATCGCGCGCGATCTCCACGCCATACGCCTCGGCGCCCAGCCGCAGGACGGTCAGTAGCAGGAGTTGCTCGAATTCGCCGAGATAGATGCCCATGAGACTACTTTGTAGACTCACCGTTAGACGGCCGGCAAGCCGGAAAGGTTGTGCGCCAGAATAGGCCGCATGTTGGACCGCCAACCGGCGCTTGCCCGGGTGCTGAGCTTTCGCGACCTGGTGTTCATCGTCGTCGGCACCGTCATCGGCTCCGGCATTTTTCTGGTGCCGGGTGGCGTGCTGCGGCAATCAGAGGGTCACATTGGAGTCGCGTTGGTGGTTTGGGGCGCCGGCGGCGTCCTATCACTGCTTGGAGCGCTGGCCTACGGCGAACTGGGCGCGATGAATCCGGCCGCCGGAGGACTCTACGTCTACCTGCGTGACGCATTCGGACCACTGACGGCTTTCCTCTACGGCTGGACTTTCTTCGTCGTGATCGCATCTGGTTCGGCGGCCACGCTGGCAGTGGCTTCGGCGGCCTACATCCAGGAGTTCGTCGCGCTGGGTATCGCCGGCCAGAAACTGACGGCGGTCGGCCTGTTGGCAATTGTCGGGGCCCTGAACGTTCGCAGCACACGACGTAGCGCGGACGTCCAGAACTGGAGCACCGGCATCAAGGTTGGGACCTTACTGGTGATGGCAGTGGCGCTGGTGCTTTCGGGCCGAGGTTTCGGATCGAGCAGCGAATCGGCGTGGCCGCAGTCGTTAACGCCGTCGTTGCTGTCGGGCATGGGCCTCGCCATGATCGGTGTGCTGTGGGCGTACGAGGGATGGCAGTACGTCACTTTTTCTGCCGGCGAGGCGCTCGACCCGCAGCGAACCTTCCCGCGCGCCATTGTCGCCGGAACCGCGTCGCTGATCGCGATCTATGTCTTTGCCAACGTCGGCTACTTCGCAGCGCTTGGCGATCAAGTCGCGCGCTCGGATCGTGTCGCCGCAGAAGCGGTCGGAG
>Ga0207659_10000272_pt1 | contig 31495 bp, 45 predicted proteins | sample KBSM43metaG_FD_184330 | JGI IMG/M metagenome (GOLD analysis project Ga0207659, IMG submission 184330) | Miscanthus rhizosphere microbial communities from Kellogg Biological Station, Michigan, USA - KBS M4-3 metaG (SPAdes) (version 2) | ecosystem: Host-associated > Plants > Roots > Rhizosphere >...
CTGTTATTTCTACGAGCGCCCTCACAAGCCGAACACAAAAGTTCCCGAACAGATCTTGGGGCGGCTATGTGTAGTGGCACTGAAGGACAAGCAGGTCCTCGTCCGCAGAATTGAGCGCGGCAGTCGTGCCGGGCGCTATCACCTGGTGGGCCGTTCCGCCGAGCCGGTCTTCGACCAGCGGATCGAGTGGTTCGCGCTTGTGACCTGGATTCAGCCTCGCGCCTAGTTCCGTCCTGTGAATCTTGTGCGCTTTGCATTGACACCGCTTAGTGCAATTTGCACTATGAGATGTTCATAGGCCCGCGAGCGCGCCAATGGCATCCAACACCCGCCTCGATCCGACGTTGCTGCACAGGCATATCGAAGCTTTGCGCGTCACCCACCCACAGATCGCGAACGAGGAAGATCAGTGGCTGCTGACGCTCGAGAGCGAAACCGAGCTGCCTGAGTTCCTCGCTCGCGTCGTCGCCCGCATGCAGGACACCGATGCGAAGATCACGGGTATCGGTGATCTGATCGCCAGTCTCAAGGCGCGCTGCGACCGGTTCGAACAGCGCAGCGATGCCATGCGCGCGCTCGCATTCAAGGTGTTGGTGCAGGCCGGCGTGAAGAAGCTAGAGCTTGCGGCAGCAACACTGTCCATTCGCGCCGGCCAGCCGCGGGTGATCATAACCGATGAGACGCGGCTGCCGCCCGACTGCGTCCGCGTGCGCACCGAGCCGGACAAGATCGCCATCAAGGATCGCCTGGCGCGCGGCGAACCGGTGCCGGGCGCCGCTTTAAGCAATTCTGAGCCTGTCCTCTCCGTTCGGGTGAAATGACATGCCATATCCATTGCCACCCAGAGAGCGCATCACCCGCCATGTTGCGATAGATCCCGTCTCCGGATGTTGGATTTGGCTTCAAGCATTGAACATCAAAGACGGCTATCCGCGGATAGGTGTGCACTACAAGAAGATGCTTGCTCATCGCGTAGCCTACATGGACTTCATTGGCGCCATTCCGGATCGCGCTGAAATCGATCACCTGTGCTTCAACAAGTCCTGTGTGAACCCCCAGCATCTGGAAGCCGTTTCCAAGTCTGAAAATCTCAGACGTGCCGGCGCTGTTGGTCTCATGGACCGACGCTCTCACAACACTCATTGCAAGCACGGACATCCCTACAATGAGGAAAACACACACATCACACCCGAAGGTTGGCGAGACTGCCGAGTGTGTGGTCGCGAAAAAATGAGACGTCTTAGGAGATCCAAATGAACACCGCTGTCACACCGCAGCCCGCCATCGGCCAGACCGTTGACGACGTGATCGCCCGCGGCGACCTCAGCAAGTTGTCGCCCGAGGATAGGGTCGTTCACTACCATAATGTATGTAAGAGCCTCGGGTTGAACCCCTACACGCAGCCGTTCCAGTACATCACGCTGAACGGCAAGCTGCAGCTCTACGCACGACGCGATGCCGCCGATCAGTTGCGCAAGATCAACGGTATCAACATCGAGGTGGTCGACCGCTCGGTGCACAATGATCTGCTCACGGTGCACGTACGCGCCACCGACAAGACCGGCCGCCGCGATGAAGACTTCGGCGTCGTGGCGATCGGTGGCCTCAAGGGCGAGGCGGCGGCCAACGCTTTCTTGAAATGCATTACGAAGGCGAAACGTCGCGTGACCCTGAGCATTTCTGGACTTGGTTTCAGCGATGAGACGGAAATGGATGATGTTCCCGGCGCCGAGCCGCAGCCGTTTGCCCACATCACCCCGCCCGAGACGATGGCTGCGCCACAGAAACGCATAATCCCGTCGAGCGATGATTACGTGCTGCGCTGGCAGACAGAGATGGAGAACGCATCTTGCGCCGAAGACCTTGCCGTGCGGTGGAACGCCGAGCGGTCACTACGCAACAACATCGAATGGCGCGGTGCCACGCACGCAAACCTGAAAGCCGCGGTCACCCGCCGGATTGAGGAACTGAAGCTGAGTGCCAAGGCGGCCGATCTCGCAACGCAGCGGCTGGATGCGGAGGACGCATGAAAGACAAGAATATCAAGGATGCGACCTCGTTCGTGCGCGAGATAGTGCGCGATGCTTGGTGGCAATTTCGCTATCATGAGGTATTCTTTAAAATAAAGCACGCCAGACTGGAATGGACAAAAGAGTTGATCGAGCGCGGCGGCTTCGATGTGAACGCAGACCGCGCCGACGAAGACGAGAACGGTGATATTAAAGCAACAAACGTCCAAGATCTCGTCTTGAACGCTCTCGATGAGATAGCAGATTCAGTCGAATATCACGAAAAAGGTATGGCTATCTATGCCTCGAACTTTGCATTTGCAAAGTCCATGCTGGTGCGGGGCAAATACACCGAAATAGATATCGAGGAAATTAAACAAGAAGTCGAGAAAGAAGCAAAAAAGTGGGTAGAGGAGGCAGCATGAGCCAGTTCCTGCGCGACGCGCTGCTCGACTTGCTGTTCCAGCACATGGCGTTTCATCTGGATCGCGGCGTCGACTACGACGAGGCACTAACCCTCGGCGTGGACGAAATCAGGCGGCAGATCCGCGAGAGCCGCGGCGACGTGACAGAGATCCTGCTCAGCGTTGCCGTTTGCGATGTCCTCAACGCGCGCGAACGCCTGCACTAGGAGACGGCCATGCCGATCCCGCCCGACGAACTCAGCGCCTTCTTCGACAAGCTCTATGACGATTTGCTCGAGCAATGGGAGCGTGCCGTCGACTGCGGCGACATGACGGACATCGGCAAAGAACGCAGGCTCGCTCGACTGGACGACATCGGTGCGATCCTGCGCGCGCTCGGCGAAGGCCAGGCCGCGCTGACCTACCAGCAAGCGCCGCCGCGCAAGCCGGCGCCGCTGATCTTCCTCCGGCCGGAGACGATCGATGATCTATAACCAGGTTGCGGCCGGCGCTGCTCCCCAGCCCGCCGGTCGTGACGCGCCGGGACCGGAACATTCCTTGGTAGTTACTCCCCGAGGGCAATCCCCGGTCCCGGCTGCGCTATTGCTCGCCGTCATTCCGCTGCTGCTGTTCGCCCCAGCTGTGTCGCGACCGATGGCACCGGTGCCGGTGAAGCCGGTGCGAACCGAGACTGTTCGCGTAATCCGGATGGACGCGACGACATTCCGCGGGCGGTGGATGCCGATCAACGACATGCCGCCGGCGACCGTGATCCATGAAGTCCAACTGAAAGGAGGCGACGCACTCTCGCAAGAACTTACGGGCAAGCCGGTGGTGGCGGCTGCTAAACCGTCGCCACCGGCCGCCCGCATCGTGAGAGGAGCATCGCTACGACCAACGGATGTCTGCGCGCGCCACGGGCTTCGCCGCGTAACATATTCGGTGCGAGGGTACCAGCATTGGCGATGTCGGCGATAACCATGGTGGGGGTGTGTCGTGCCGTTGCCTTATCCGGCCAAGCGTTTGCGGCGCCTACATGATCGAATGCGAATGCGGCATGTCCGTTAGGATCACCACGGCCGGACGGCCGGACGATCCTCGTTCGATCAAGATACCCTGCAAGCTGCAATGAGGACTGACGTGCCCGAAAAGTTGGAAGCAGGCCGTGTCCGCAACGGCGGACTGGGCAGCGACGCGAGCTACGGTTTGGCCGGCTGCTTCGTTCTCATGGGGCCAACCGGAGCAGAGTTGAAGATCATCTCCGGTGGCAAGGACGGCAGCGGCTGGGAGCACGTCAGCGTCTCGCTCGATCGCCGCACGCCCAACTGGCGCGAGATGTGCTGGATCAAAGACCTCTTCTGGCCTGAGGACGAGTGCGTCGTGCAGTATCACCCGCCGGCCTCGAAGCACATCAACCTCCACCCAAACTGCCTGCACCTCTGGCGGTCGGTGGATGTCGCATTCCCAATGCCCCCGGCCATCATGGTGTGAGACATGACCGACATCGCAGCACGCTGCCGCATTCATAACATTGCGCCATCTCTTGGCACGCTTGCCAAACTTGAAGACGCGCTACACACGGAGTGGAAGACGTGAGCGACATCGCAACGCGGCTGCGCGAACCCGCGCCCTCGCCTCTCGCTTATGGCGAGCGAGAGGCGTTCATAATGAACGAGAACGAACGGCACGAGGCCGCAGACGAGATCGAGCGGCTGCGGGCTGAGGTGGCCGAATGGAAGCGGGCCACATACGCGAACACTCCGCAGGATTTCATCCTGCAAGTGAAGGCCGATGGAGAACGCGATGACTGACATCGCAACGCGGCTGCGCGCATGCGTCCCCTGCGACGAATACGAGCACGTCAAATGCGACGCGATCTTTACGGAGGCCGCAGACGAGATCGAGCGGCTGATTAAGAAAGGAGAGGCCGTCAGCACTATGGCAGAGAGCTACGGTCAGGCACTTGAAGCGATGGGCCGCGAGGTCGAGCGGCTCAAGTCCGAGATCGAGCGGCTGGAGAAGGACCGCGACCATTGTGTAGACATCGCGAGCGACCCGCGGCGACGCGTCGAGCAGCATGGCAAACGGGATGACCATTGATGCCATCAGTGCGTCTGCCGCCCGCCACGTTGTGGAGGGTGTGGGCCAGATCGCCCGCGCGGCATTGAAAGGAAGGCCAGCGGCATGAGCAGATCGATGCAAATACGTCTCGCATTGCGCGAGGAGGGCTATTTTTGGAATGCCTATCTCGCGCTTCCCAATACGATGGCCGACGCAAGGCTGATCGGTTCGATCATGATGGGCGCGGTCAGGAAAAACCCGGAGATCAAGGCCGGATTTCAGGCGCTCATGCAGCAGGTTCTTGCAGACGCCATTCAAGAGGTAACCGGCGACCTGCCTGAGAGCTGGGACATTGGCCCCGCACCGGAGGCCGAGCGTTCCGGTCATTCATGAGAAATTCAGCCGAGACATAACGGACGAACAGTCGCGAAAGGCGCAAGACCGATGACCGAAGCCCGACGCATGCTCACCCTGAAGCAAGTCATGCGGATCGTACCGCTTGGCCGCAGCACGATCCTGCGGATGGAGTGCCGACGCTGGTGGCGACCGAGGGCGTGCGCATGATCCGGATGGATGCCAACACATTCCGCGCGCGGTGGCGGCCGCTCTACGACGTGCCGCCGGCCACCGTAATCCACGAGGTGACAGGAGGTGATGCGCACTCGCAAGCAAATACGGGCAAGCCGGTGGATATGGCTGCTAGTGCAGCACCGTGTCCACCGGCTGCCCGCATCGTGAAGCGAGCTTCGCTACGCCAGGACATCTGCTCAAGACACGGCATGCGCAGAGTGACAGTCATGCGCGGCAAATGGCAAGGATGGAGATGCAGGCGGTGACTGACCAGCAAGGCGCTGAAGTGAGCGGCTTCCTCCTTGAAATCGTAGAGCGGCTGCGCGACGCAGCGAGTGATCTGGCAGTCGAGGCCGCAGACGAGATCGAGCGGCTCATGGCCGAGCACGACGACTACGTGATACGGGCGAACGCCAATGTATGTGAGCTTAACAGGGAGATCGAGCGGCTGCGGGCGCGAGTGGCCGATCTTGAAGACCAACTGCTTCAGGCACTCGGCGAGCGTCCTATGCGCAGGGAGGCGATATGACCGACTGGTTGCGGGCGCCGCTACTGGACAAGCGCATTGCCCACGGCGACGAGTTTGCCGGTGACGCATGGCGACATCGCGTCACTGGGGAAATCCGATACGTCGCAGTCGGAGAACTGCCGCGCAACGACGGCACCGTGGTTGCTGTGGGCGGCGAGCCGGGCGCGAGCGCGGGCAAGTCGGAATGAACGTTACGTCAAATGGTTAACGCTTCCTTAACTGGTGGAACTGTACCAATGTCGCGTCGCCCGCCGAAAGACCCGATTCTGGCCCTGGCGTATCATCTGGCCTACGAGGCGGGACAGCGCGAGTTCTTGCGCGAGCACATGGAGCTGAAGGAGCTTTTCCGTGACATCGACAAGAAAGCCCGCCGCGAAGAACTCAGCGCTTCGATTGGTCGACGACGTGATGAGCGGAGCCGTCGCGACCGGAAGTAACGCCTGCGCCATATACAATCGGTACTCGACCGACCTGCAGGACCCGCGCAGCCTCGTCGACCAGGAGACGCAGAACCGCGAACAGGCCAAGCGCAAGCAGCTCAGCGTCCACGGCATTTACAATGACGCCGAGATGTCGAGTCGCACGCTGCATGGCCGCACCGGTTACGCGCGATTGATGGACGACGTGAGGGCAGGCAAGTTTCGCACGATCATCGTCGAGAGCATGGATCGCCTCAGCCGCGAGGGCGGAAGCATCTACACGATGTTCCAGACGCTGCAACATTATGGCGTCGAGATCATCGAGAGTGGCAATGGCGGCAAGGTCATCACACTGACCGAGATCGCGGTCTACGCGCTGACCGGCACGTTCTTTATGAAGACCCTCACCGAGAAAGTGCGCCGCGGCATGACTGGCCGCGTCAAGGACGGCCTCGTGATGTGGAAGCCGCCCTATGGCTACCGCTTCAAGCAGGGAGAAAAAAAACTGGAGGTCGTCACCGAACAGGCGACGATCATCGTGCGCGTTTTCAATGAGTATGCCGCCGGGCTGTCCACACGCTCAATTGCAGAGCGCCTGCGCAACGAGGACGTGCGGTCGCCGAGCGGCAAACCGTGGACGCATGAGGCAATCATGGGCGGCATGTCGAAAGCCCTCGGTGGCCGACGCAGCGGCATCATCGGCAACCGCACTTATCTCGGGCAACTACACTGGGGCGTAGGGCGCTACTCGCTCGACCCGGCAACCGGCAATCGTGTCGCGCGCCCACCGACCGAAGAGCCGCTCGTGATCGACGCACCGGAACTCAGGATCGTATCCGACGACCTGTGGCGCGCAGCGCATGGCCGCGCCGATGCCCGCGCCGCCAAGAACAACATCGTCGGCCTGAAGGATCGTCGCGTTCGGCAAGCGATTTCCCGAAACGATCGCCCGCTCGCCGATCTGGTGCATTGCGGTGGCTGCGGTGCTCACATGATCCTGGCATTCGGCCGCGGTGATGGACGCTATAGGTGCTCGAGCGCTCACAAAGGGTTCGGCTGCTCGCATGGCAAGTCCTACGACACCAAGACGGTACAGAGTGCAGTGCGGGAATATCTGTCCGACAAGTTCAACGACCCGGATGTGATCAAAATCCAGTTGAAGGCATTCACTGACGGTTGGAACGACCACGCCGCCGATGCGCGCAAGAAGCTGGGCAAGACGCAGAAGCGGTTGGCCGGCATCGAAGCCGAGCTGACGCGCGTCCAGACCGGCTATGTGAAAGGCATCCTGGCGGAAGAGGATGTGAAGAGGATAGCCCAGCCCCTCATGGTCGAGCGCGCCCATCTCCGCGAACGCGAGACCAGTGCCCAGAGCGACATTAAGCCGATCGGCCTGCACCCGAAGGCGTTCGACTACTGCCAGACCTTCATCAGGCAGTTGCCCGCCGACCTAGACGACATGAGCGTTGATGTCCGGATGGCGTTCCGCAACGTGGTTGGCCGGGTCGTGGTGAAGGAAACGGCGCCGCGCGCGCCATACGATGTCGAGGTGGAACTGTTCAGCGAAGCCCTGACCGGCGGCTTCAATCTGACCCCGCAGGCGGCATGCCACACAAAACTGCTTGCAGAACAAGGACTTGCCAAGTCCGATAACGTTGGTAGCGGGTCTCCTCAACCAACGTTGTCGTACCAGCGCCCGCGGCTGGTTTCCCTCGGTGCGTGGCGCGAACGGAGGGCGGCGTGATGCGACAGAAAACCGGCACTTCAGTGAACCCTGGGTTGCCAATATCGCAACAGCAAAGGGGACGGATTATTGCCTTCGGCAGATGGAAGGCTGCGGCGTGATTGCAATGCAAGAAGTGCCTGTGCCGCAGCACATAATCACATTTTGTTACATTGAGCGGATTGAGGAAAATGAAAGAAATTGCTGCGAAATGGATGTTTCTGGCACTTTTGAAAAAGTCGATGTGCTATGATGCGCCTGCGACGTGGATGAACACGCCGCAGGCATAGGAGCGAACGATGATCACGATCAAGGCAGTCACCGTCAGCGGACGGACTATAGAGTGGAATTACGACACGCCGCAACAGTGTACCAGACTATGGCGGGACATCACCGAAACTGGCGACGCACCAGATCATTCAGAGAAGTTGATCCGCGCGTACTACTTCGACGCCAAGTGCAAGCCGGGTGAAGGTCCGACCAAAGCTTGGATGTCGTAACGCCACGGCCGCGCTCGACAACGGGCGCGGCTCTTTAGGGACCGATCCCAATGCGTATTCTAACTGTGCCGGCTAACCCAGGGGCGCCAATATCGCAACAGCAGAGAGGGCGGATCATCGCGTTCGGACGCTGGAGGGCGGCAAGCTGAAGACATGAACGAGGTTGGCGATGGAATGGACAGCATGGGATGTCGTGATCGTCGGGCTTTTCTGCCTCTCGATCGGCATGAGCATCGCGCAGTTGGTGCGCGGCCCATGACTGGCGGGCGCGCCAGACACGGACCTGGACTAGTGGATCAGCTCTGAAAGAATACGGACAGCGGAGGGCGGCATGCAACATAGCGCGATTCACGTGAAACTGCGTAGTCCAATCCAGAAATCCGCTCTTGCCGCCCTGGCACTGTGGTGCCAAGTTCCATCCGCCGGACGCGGTTAGGGCGAGGGTAGCTCCCTCCCTGAACAGCCGGCCGTAACCGGCCACGCCGTGTCCGGTACATAACCCTCGTTACGGAGAGGAACCTCCCCAATGATGAAAGCTATCACGCTTGCGCTGACTGTGGCCGCGATCACGACCAGCGCCGCCGCTCAGTCCAAGCCGACCGACTACACGTGGCTGAAACAATACGTAACGCCTTACGAGGCGAAGACGGTCCCGGCCGATCCGAATGCGCCAGTTCTACAAGCAGGGCCGGAGTTCACCAGAGAGCCTTTGCTCACACCCGGCAATAGTAGCAGCAGCAATTCGCTGTTGGATGGCTGCGTGATGAGTGCAATCGGCCGACTACCGAAAGCCGAAGGTTTGCGCGTGACGAATTCGTCAACCGCATTCCGTAATGCATGGAGGAAATACGACTTCTACAATGTCGTGATTCAGGCCGAGTTGAATGGCCGCAACGGCACCTATCAATGGATCTGCCGTGTCTATGACAACATGTCAGCCAGTCTGATCGAGAACCGCTGAGGCCACAAAAAAATGAGCCGCCCGGCGGTGACCGGGCGGCTTGCTAGGATGGGGTAGAGTGGAACCGTCAGACTAGCACGGTTCCACCAGCCGTCCGACTGAAAACGAACACCACCACCGCGCAGACCGCAGCCAAGATGATGCAAGCGATCACGACGCGGCGGTCACTCATGCCTCGCAGCCCGAACCCTTCTCGGCCTTCGCTTCCTCGGCCTCTGCCTCGTCAATCTTCGCACGCAGCGCAGTAAGCAACCACTGCAGCACCGGCCGCTCGTCCAGCGCGTCCTGCGCCTGCTCGACCAGCCCGCGCAGCTCGTCGATGATCGCCTTCAAACGTTCGCGCATTTATTCAGTCCTCCGGTCATTACCGTCTTTCAATGCACGCCTTGATCAGGCTTTCGCGGCGCTCCATTGCGTTGCTTACCTCGTTCAGCACGAAGCCGAAACCGATCAATGCAATGATATTGACTACCACGAGCGCCATCACGAAGGGCGTGCCGCGCAATGTCTCGACAACCTGCTTTGCGATGTCGCCCGGAACGTTCATGTCAGCGTAATCATCGGATCGATGTAGAAGGTCGAGCTAACCTTCGCGGCCTTGACACGCGCGTACAACCAACCCTTTTTCTGCGGCGTGAACGATACGTTGAGCTTGAACTTCGTGGTGCTGCCGCCCCACGTTTCCGAGCTCGAGCTCTGGTTTGCCGCCGTCGTCAGCGCGGTTGCCTTCCCGTCGTTGACGAACGATGCGACCGGAAAGCCCGACGTGCCGAGGTATTGGACCTCTAGCCAGATCTCCGAGTCCAGAGGCACTGCGCCGCCGCCCCAGACGCATTCGATGGTGGCGGTGATGGACGAGCCTGTCGTCTCGTTCCAGATTGCGATCGGCGGACACACGAATGGCTGATGCCATTCCGAATCCGCCGTCGTCACGATCTTCCAGGCGATCGGCGTGGTGCCGTCCGAAGCCCCGCCGGTTCGCACGATCGTGGTCTCGATTGTCTGCGTGCCCTCGTACCGGATGCGGCTGTAGTTGTAGTTGGTCGAACCGCTGTCCGATCGGACGACCTCGACTGGCATCGATCCTGGCGCGGTGAATGTCGAAGACCGCAACGTCACCGAGGCGTTAAGCTTGCAGTCCTCGATCAACACTGAACCAGGGCCAACGCTGTTCCCCACCAGAGTCTTGCCAGACCCGGCAGCACTGAGGTCAAGTCCGCGCAGCACCACCGTTCCAGTCCCAGTACTGAAGCTGAGTAGCGTGGTGGGCACCTGAGCACCGAGCAAGGCAGTCGAGCCGGGCTTGTTCTCCCAACTCCACGTACAATTTGGCTGTATCGTCTGCGCGACAGCCGAAAATGAGAAGGTACAGTTGGTCATGCGCAATTGCTGAGAGCCTGGTGTCACGTTTCCGAGAACGAACACACCGCCACCCGTGCTCCCCATCACAAACGCACAGTTCTCCCACGCCTGAGCATTGGAACCCGTGCCGCAGATGGTCACGGTTACGGCACCTGTGGAATTACCCCCTACGAGTGTCATCCCGTAATAATAGGCACACCCCTGCACGGTGATCGCAGTATTAGTGGTGGACGTGAACGTCGCCCCGGTGGTCAGATCGGCGGCGACCGGCGGCACCGTGCCGGCATGGTTGACGCAGTAGAACAGGCACGGCGCGGCATTGGTGCCCGGCGACGTGAGCGTCAGCGTTGCCGCACTCTCGGCATGATCCTCCGAGATGTAGAAGATATCGCCTGCGGCCCGACCGCTCAGCGCAGTGACCAGCGTGGTGTAGGCGTTTGTCCAGTCAGCGCCGGTACCTGCCCCGGCCGCACCGGATCGAACGTAATAGCTCGCCATCCGGTCAACCCTCGTTGATCATGAGACCGGGTGTCATTCCCTCGCGGGTCCCGGTCGTGTTTGCAAAGACACCCGATGTCATTGCCTGCCTGCTGACGAACTCGGAAACATCGGCGACGGTGACACTGATGGTCTGGTCCGCAGTGCTGAACGACAGGCTCGCTGCCCGGACATTCACCACGTACACATTGTTGGTATCCGCATCGAGCGGCGTCTCGTAGTCCTGCGTACCGTCCGAAGCCCAGCGCAGCGTCGTGCCGCTGATCTCGAAATGCGCCTGGTCCGCACCGCCGACGATCGACCAGCCGACGAACACGTTCGCGGTGAGCGAATGCGATAGCGTCTCGTTCTCGTCCACCGAGATTGAAGCCGACGATGTGATCTCCACCGTGGATGACGGCATGGTCCGCACGACCGGCGGTTCGCCTGACGACGCACCGATGTTGCCCGGCACAAAGACGCCCGTGATGCATGAGTCGAGATCGATCGGCATCGATCAGGTGTCCGGAAATGGATCGGTCGGCGGCGTGAACGAACTGTCGCCATGCACGTCACCATAACGCGAGATCATGCGCGTGATGCGAACCTCGTCAATCAAACCCTTGAAAGACGTGGCCGAGAGTCCGAGGCCGTTTATTCCGACACTGACAGGATCGATGCCCGTGCCGATCACGCTGTTGGCTGGCGTGGCACTCGCCTTCATGACGCCGTCGACGTAGAGGCGCACCTTGCCGGTTGAGTCCTTGTCGGCGGCGATGTGATACCAGACACCTGTCGTTATGTCGGCATCGGTCGTGACCAGCTCATTGACCGGGTCCCAAACGCCGCCGGAATCTTCCCATCTGAACTTCAGTTCGTCGTCGCCATCCTGCCACAGACGGAACCACCGACCCAACGCTCCGGTGTCCATCGCGACGAGATATTGTATCCTGCCAATCTCATTGAACTTCGCCCAGCATTCGATCGTGTACGGCGATGTATTTGTTGCCGACAGCGCAGTACCGCCGACATTTATAGTATCCACGTTGATCGTAAGGCCAGTGCCAGATCCGTCCCCAAAAAATGCTCCGCTCCCGAACCTTGAATCCACTGAAATCACCGCATCTCCCAACGAAACCACGGGGCTGTTGACGAACGAACTGGAGTCGAAAAACATGGTCGATCCGGCCGTTCCGTTCATATGTAGCATCAGCACGACATTTGCGAGATACGGATCTAGCGGAGGTCCCCCATAGATCGAGCAGCGCAGAATAGCCTCGCCCTCAAGATCGACGATCCAGTTCGCCCCATGGGTCGTCTGGGTCGTCTTGAACACCTCGTTGTCAAAACCATCGGCAATGTTGGCCAGGGCGAACAGGTCGCCCGGCTCGATCTCATATCCCTTCGCACTGACCTTGAAGGCAACCTTGCGGCGCGCGTTTTCCCCATATTGCTGTGAGAACGTCGCCAGTGCCTGGCGTGTGCTGGCATCGATCACCAGCGGGATTGTCGCGCTATCCTTTCCGACTGCGGCAGAGATCACCATCGGATTGCGTGGGATCTGCGAGAGCGAAGTAACGTCGGTGTAGTCCTGATCGGGATCAATGGCGTGCAGCTCGTGCTCGCGCTTCTGCTCAGTCGCGCCGCCACGCGTTACAGTGATGGCGTCATCGCCGCCAATGATCGAGTCTCGGTCGAATATGAAGCTCGGCGTGACAGTCGAGCCTCGATCCTTGATCCTGACCTTGTCGGACACCAGCACATCGATGTTGCGATATTCCTGCGTTACCGACTGGCAAAGCTGGATGATGGTGAAGTTGTCCTTGATCAGAATGGCATCAATAATGTCTGTGATCCCCTCGCTTTCGAACGACTCTGAAGTATATCCACACCATGGCGACAGGGCGATTTTTGTTAAAGCATCGCCCAGGTTAATCCCGTCTCGCGGATCGTACCCGGAAGTGGTATCTCCAATGTCGCACGCGACGTATGGGACCGGCTTGCCAGTGTTCGCCAGGAACCGCGCAATGGGCAGATTGCGGATCTGCAGTATCATCTGTGGACGATAGGCGCACTCGTCGCCGGCGAATTTCTCCGTCTCCAGACTGCAGACCGTCTGCGTCAGCGTGCCATGCTTGAAGATGAAATCAAACGAGTCCGATGCGAATGTGCCATCACCGGGAAGCGTACCGCCGCCCGCCGACGACCATGCCAGCTCGTTGTCCAGATAGATCGCGTATATTTTTCGGGTGCCATCGACGTTCGCCGGAACGCCAAACGACACGATGAAGTCGACAGTGGCGCCCGTGATGTATGGCCCAACGATGGGAGCGGGACTGGCACCCATTCTATAGTATCCACCGACCGAAAGAGCCATGGGTTTCGAGTACAAGGCATTGGCTTCAATCTTCGGATCGTAGGTCGGCGTGACCGGCGTTGATTGTTTTGGTGCCTGATAATAATTGTATGTGATCTTCGGGGAAGTGACTGGCGTACTATCGCGACCACCACCACCACCCATCCAGTTCCAGCTACTGGTGAATGTGCCCGGCATCACACACCGACAATAGAATTAATGCCGAGGAAATGTGCCTCGGCCTGGTGATTAATTCGGTTGTTGAACTTTGTTCGACAGGTTGTAGCCGTTTTATCACAGCCTGGATATAATGTAATCCCCTCACCAGCCGTCAGCCGCGAAAAGCATTGAGGCTGATAAGTCGTTATCTTGAGCGAGGTCTGAACCCAGTTCGCAATGGTCCCCTTGAACCCGGATGCGGTCTGGAACGTTCCCTGGTTGAACCAACCGTCGACGGGTGGGGCACCCAGTCCGGCAACCGTGAAGTTGAAGCGGTCGATGATCGTATCCACCGTGGCGGCGTGGTCCCAGTCTGCCGCCACCAACTGACACAGCGGGCTGAACAGATCCGTCCTGCACATCGGTTGGTAGGTCTGAATAAATGCCTCGGCCTGGACGGCAATCCCCCGAACGTCGAACGATCCCGACGATCCGATCGGATTGATCGTCACCGTGTCAATCAGTCCAGTGAAGATCGGATCGCCCAGTGCAGGCAATGTCAGCCGGTCCACCAGATACATCTGGACCGTCGCACCGTCCCAGTGGCCGGCGTTGAGCTCTGCCGTGTCCAGTGTGCCACCATCCGAATGGCCGAACGTTATCTCACATGATCCAACGTCGCCGTTGATAATGTGCTTGACGGCCGATATCTCCGCACCCGGCAACGGCGAGAACGTCTGCGCCGAAACCGTGAGAGATTGCTCCGCCTCCGCGATCCGCACGATCACATCATCGAGGCGCGTGATCTTGACCACTCGCGCCAGGAACAGTGTCGTGGACGTGAGCGTGATGTTGTAGTCGCGCATCAGGCAAGCTCGGCGGACCCGATGATCTCGCGCAACGGGATGCTGCCGATCTCCGCGATGTTGTTGACGTTCATCTGGGTCGGCAGGTAGTCCACGTCGAAGCGAACTGGAATGTCAAATTCTCCGCTCCAGGTCAGCACATGGCCGACCGTCGGTGGCGTGACGAATGTCACCAGCCCGGTCGCGCTGATCGAGTAGTGTGTCACAGGCGTCGCGGTCACGGTGTTGACCTTGATGGTAGGCGTCGTCGCTAGCAGATAGATCTCGCGCGTGTAGGTCAGTGTGCCCGGCGTGTTGAGCAGGATCAGGCTCGGATCATAGATCTTGCTCAACTGAAAGGTCGTGTCGGCCGAATCGCCCACACCGAATTTCGTATCCGAGGCCTGGTAGTCTCCCCAGTCCTTGAACCTGAAACCGCGCAGACGGCCGTTGTGCGCGTAGAACAACGCCAGCACAGCCTGGTAGCTGCCAACGGGATCGTCGGAGTGCAGCACGGAATAGCCGATGTCATATCGGGCGCGGCACGAGGCCCACACCCTGATCCGTTGTTCCTGACCCGAGACCGCCTCCTGAATGACGGTCGAGAATTCAGGTCCGCCGGTTGCGCCCTCCTCGACATCGGATGGCAGGCGATAGGTCGGGAAGGCCATTCGATCAGCCCGCGATGCGGCGCATTGCCTGCGCCTGTTGGAATGCCGTCTGCTTCAGCGCGGACACCGTGCCGGAATCCGCATTGCCCTGAACAACTATATTCACCGTCACAGGTCGCATCTGTTTCTGATTGGTATTGGCAGGCGTTCGGACCTCGACCGGGATGCGGCCTGCGGGCGCGGGCACATAGGCTTCCGGCGTGCTCCCTTCGCCGAATATGGCAACCTGCGGACTCGTTGCCATGCCGCCGTCCGCGTACTGCTTCAGCGGCAGTGCGCCATACGGTGTCATTATTCCGCCGCCCGCGAAGGACCGGAAGCCCAAATGCGTGCTGCGCGGATCGGACGAGTAGAACGGCGACAGCACGTCGGTCATTGCGGATGTCGCACTTGTGTTCGCGTCTGTCGCTTGCGTCAGCTCGGCGATCTTGTCGGTGAGCTGCTTGACGAGCGGTACTGTTTCAAGCGTCACCGGAGTTGCCTGCAATTGTTGCAGCATCTGTTGGTATGGTCCGATCTGCTGTTCCTTGGGAAGCAGGTCTATTGCGCCAGACAGGGCAGTCACCTTTTGTTGCACGGGATCATACGTTGTGCCGGTAAATAACTTACCCGAGCTGATCAGGCTATCGACGGCCTTGCCGATGTCGCCACCGGACTGCGTGAAGGCGGCGTTGAATTGCCCGGTCCAAAGGTCACTGAACACCTTAGTTAAATCTTCGGGCTTATTAGCACCCATCGTGCTCGTTGTTGACTTATAGCCAGCCGGATCGAACTGACTTATTTTGCCGCTCGCTGATGTCCAGATATCCACGCCTTCCTTCAAGTTGCCGAACACTTCAGAAATCGATTCGGCCAAATCGCCCCACCGATAATGCCAGTCTATGAGCAGACCCGAGAATTGCCTTGCCGCCACATTCATCTTATCCATTTCTTGCCGCGAACGCAGTTCCGCATTGTATGCGCTAACTGCCGCATCGGCCGCATCCGCATTTGCCTTTGCCCTGGCCTGGGCCGCGCTGGCGGCTTCTTGTTCTGCATCCGCCTGCTCTTTTGCGTCCCTTGTCGAGCGCGCATTGGCGGCCTGTTGCGCCGCGACGGCGCCAGCTTTCTCCGAATCGACTCCTTTGTTGATCAGATCGTTATATGTCTGACGCGCCCTGATGCGATCCTTTTCATCCTCGGAAGTCGCGCGTATGATTTCGCCCTCTAACTGCAACGCACGCAGTGTGCGCTCGGCCTCGGCGTTGACCCGCGCAAGAGTGTTTTCCCGCTGCGCATCAGCAATCGAAATTGCGCCTGTTAACTGCTGTTGCGTTACTAATGACGTATTTGCTGTTCCTAAAAGCTGAACAATAGTCGCATGATGCTGCGCCTGTATCTCGGCGGCGCCGGTCACCGCCTGAGCCACGGGGAGCTGCGCCTGCATTTGTTCCAGCGTCTGCGCCGCAGATATGCTGACGTTCTGGTACTTCAAAGCATTATCTGCGATAACCGCCGCCTTGGTCTGTTCGGCCTGCTGTTGCTCTATGGTCTGCGCAAGAATGACGCTTCCTATTTTCTGCTGACGTTCCAGCGCCGGATCAAGGGCGAGCCCCTGGTTCAACCGAGCCGCCTGATACTCTGCGATCTTACCGAGACCTGCCGTCAGAGTTTCAATCTTTACCGCGGTTTGATCGAGCGACTGACCGAATGCCTGCGCATCGAGCGACAATTGAGCAAATCTGGCTGCCGCCGTTTGCTTCGCAACGCCAGCGAGACGCTCTTCAAGTCTCGCTACTCCGGCCTCAAGTTGCTGGATGTCCTTCAACGCGAACGGCAATCGCGCATCAGACGGACCAAGTTGGGCGGCGCCCTGACGTGCCGCGCCGAGCCGTGACCGCGCCACACCAAGCCGCTCCTGGTCGGTAAACCCGCCGAGTTCAGCGCCGGTCATGCGCTCCAGGCTACGCGCAATCGCCTTGGCATTTGCCTCGTCAAAGTCGTCCAATGCTGCTTTCGCGGCATTCCAGGCGCGGGTCAGCAGGCCGACCTGCTCGGCCTGTTTGCCAATGGCCGGCGCGGCAGCAAGCATCAGGGCGTTTTGCGCTTCTTGCAGCCTCCCCATACTTTGCAATGTCATGATGTATTTGAGTGTGTCAGCATCGAGAAAACGAATGGACTTGTTCAATTCAAGCGCGCCCTTCGATGGATCGGCAAGCGCTGCCGCGAGCTGCTTCGTCGCATCGGTGGCGTCAACCCCCAGCGCTTTCGCAAACTCTCGAGTGATGTTGGTTGCCGTGTTGATGTTCTGCTCGTAGATCTTGCCGGTTGCAGCAAACGCTGCCGCCGCTTCCCGTACCGCAGCAATCGACAAGCCACCACCCGCAGCACCTTCGGCGATCCGATTGATGCCGCCGCGCGTCGCGCCTGACGCGGCACCGGTGCCGGATAGCACCTTTTCGATCTCCTTCTGCGCCGATGCGAAACTCGATACCATATAGCCAACCGCCGCTGTGGTTCCTACAACAGCCGTCGTTATCCCTGCGACCGAACCGACAAACCGCCCGGCCCAACCGATGGCCTGGGTAAAGAAACTTCCGACCGACGCACGCGATGAGACAAAGACGTCCGCGATCTGCGAACCTTGCTGGAACAGCACCGTGAGCGGCGACTGCCCCGACGCCAGCGACACGCCAACATCCTGCGCCTGCCGGCCGAGGTTGATCAGCTCATGCCGCGCGAGGCCGGTCTGTTGGGCAAACTTTTGCGTCGACTGTGACGCCGTATTGTAACGCTGGTTGATCTGCTCGAGCCGCTGGGCGTGCTGTTGCTGCGTGGCCAAACCCTCGCGCAGCGCCTGGTCGGCGAGTTTCGTCTCGCGCGCGATGTTGGCCTGCGCGCGCGCCGCCTCGTCGAGCTTGAGCGTCTGCCGCTTCCACGCATCCTCGAGCGACAACACGCGCTTGGCCGACTGCTCCGAGACAACCGCGACATTCTGTTCTGCCGCCGCAAGCTTGTTGATGTCGGCAGTCAGCTTGTCGAGCCCCTCGGCCTGGCCCCTGATGGTGATAGTGCGGATGGTGTTGCCGTTCATTTCGCTTTCCCCGGCTTTGCCATCTTGTAGCGATTGCCCAACCCGCGCACGACACGCTTGACGCCTTCGGCATCCGTCGCCTTGGCGGCATCGGCCATCTCTGGCTCATCATCCTTGCGGCGGTTCACCATGCCGACATAGGCGTCGTCAGCCTTGCGGATGATCGCCTTGGCGTGATCGTATTCGGCATCGTGCAGTTCAAGCTCGTCGCGCAGGTATTCCCTGATCTTTGAGATCGGGATCGGCCCGATCGACATGCCGAGCTGCCGTTCGGTGCCAAGTTCCCAGAACGCATTCCACAACCAGGTCAAATGCGGCTCGACCTCGGGGCGGTCGTAGAATTCAGTCGGCGCATCGCGGCCCCGCTCGGCCATGAATTGCCAGTGCTTAATCTGGCCGCCCCACTGATGTTGCCATCGTAGGGCGTCAATCAGTTTTTTGAGTCGTCCTCGATCTCGGCCTGGCCCTGCTCGGCAACCACGTTGGCCGCCCAAACGCAAGCCCAGACGAACGCCTCATATTGCGGATCAGTGAGATATTTGTTCGCCGCTTCCTTGCTGTACGGCTCGGCCGCACCGTCGCCGTTCTCGATGCCGCGCCAGTCGAGCAGCGAGCAGTCGCGAACGAGAATAGCGTTGATGCGCAGGCGATCCTCCGGCTCGAGGCCGTTGACCCTGCGCTGGCGCGGCACGGCGGCGATGAGCTTCTGTTCCATACGCGCCCAGTCCTTGTTGCCAGAACCGCGCACCTTCAATTCGAGATCCATGAACTCAGGAATATCCGATACCCAGGCACCTTGTTCCCGCTTCTGCAGATCGATCTTGCGGTCGCTTAATTTCATGACACCCTTGTGGTTGGTTGCGTCAAAAGAAGACGGGCGGCATTGCTGCCGCCCGCCTACTTCCGATCAGACCGTGTTCGCCGGCTCTTCGGTCACGGCAGAATTCACGTCGATGTTGAATACTTTGCGCATGATGTTATCGGCAGTGCCCATTCGCAGTGGCTGAGACATCACCAACCCTCGGAAATATTGTGTTGTCGCACTGCCTCCCGAAGGCGCATCACTCAGGACGAGCTTGAAAGCATAGTTATCCTTGGTTCTCTCTGCAGCGATGAGAGCTTTTTGCCCCACATCAAGCGGCTGATGAAAACAGATAACCGCCATCGTACCGGCATTGCGTGCGCCCTTGGCCTTGCGGACACGACCCTCACTGATCGCCGTGCCGGTCACCTGGGCGGAGGTGTCGCCGAGTTCTCCGAGATCTTCGGTGTCGCCAATTTCAATCCAAGTGAGACCCTCATATTCGAGCAGAGTATCCACCGTCGAAGCGGCAGCCGTACTGCTGATGAAGAATTGACTCTCAGAGGTGGTAATGATGTCGCCCATGATGGCGCATCTCCTATGTTGAGGATGGCCGTCTTGCGACGCGCCCGAAGCTGCCGCCCCTGCAGCGGGAAAAGAAAAACCCGCCAGGGGCGCTGGCGGGCGTTCGGACTCGGGTTAGGGGTTAAGTTTCAGTCGTCGAACTGGTAGCGGTACGGAACAATCACGCTTAGGCTGAACCAGTTGCCGTCATTGCTGGTGTCATTGATGATCGGCGGCGATGGCGTGAACGTCTCGATGCCGTGGAAGTTGCGGTCGCGAAAAATGCTTGCAAGGTCATCGGCAATGCCCAGTGCAGCATCCATCTCGGCGGTCCGCCGGACGTTGAGCACGAACCTTGCCGCGCCCTCTTCGAAGTAGTGCCGGCCGATCGTCGGCTTGCTGCCGTTGACCACCGGATACTGAATAACGATGAATGCATCGTCGGTATTGCTCGGCTGACCCGAGACGATCGCCGAAATGACCGGCGGATCGCCCAGCGTGTATTCATACAGCCGCGCCTGGAACGCAGCCTCTACCACAGCGGATGGCATGTCAGCCTCGCAGTCTCACGATGATCGCCGGGTTGCGCTGCGATGAACGGTCGCCGGCGCGCCCGCCGATGATCTCACCGCTGATTGCAGTCCGGTAAGAGAACGTGATCTTGGCAACATTGCCGAACCTGCGCTGCGCCAGCGTTGCGACTGCCTGATAGACGCCATCCGGCGCCTGCGAGGATCGGCCGCTCTCGATCTTGCGCGCATACGGCTGGATATTGATGAACACGTATTCCTCCGCCGGCGGCGCAGCGTTCGGGTTCTCGGTGTCGACGCCATCGGCGAACAGTTCGTGCGACTTGGCGTAGCGTCCGGTCAGCACGGGCGAGTGGATTTGCAATTGCGTGTTGATCCAGGCGAGCGCCTCATTGACCAGTTCGAACTCGGCGCGGATGACACCATCCGGCTTGACGCTGGCGAGCGGCGCGCCCTCGCGGCCGTCCACATAGACATCGTATGGCGGAACGACGCCGAGCACCTGCTTGTTCTGCTGCTTGGCTTCCTCGATCGCTTCCGCAGCAAATGCCGCAAGTATGGCAGAGCGCGCCTTTGGCCCGAGATCCTGCGCCATCATCAGCTCGAGCTCGCGGCTGATCGGCTGGATGCGCGTCGTCAGCGCCATCAGGCGCGCACCGTGAGCTCATAGGCGACCAGCACGCCCTCGACCCGACGCGCCTGCACCTCGTAGACCGAATGTTCGATCCCGTCCTGGTCGATCAGATAGTCGCCGATCACGACATCCGATGGCAGACCGTTGTCGAACAGATCCTGCGAATAGATGATTGCGGTCAGATCCTGCTGCGCGATGCCGCCGGTCAGTTCCTTGCGCGCGGCATTGTTAGAGGCATTGAGGCGCCCGACCGTGGCATAGCTCTCGTCAGTGCGACCTGTGCCCGTGCCGGTGATGCGCCGGATAGAAACCGGCTCCGACAGGTATTGCCGGTAGAGCCCTCTCGTCTCGGTCGCTAGGCTCATGCGAGCACCGGCCTGCGGTAACCGTCGCGCACCAGCCCGGTCTTGATGTCATCCGGCACGATGCTGTCGGTCGCGGTCTGATCGACCCAGCGGTCGAGCGTGATCACACCGGGGATCTCGATATGCTTCGTGCTCGGATCAACTGCGCTGGTCGTGGTCTGATGGAATATCGACAAGAGTTGCCCGGCATACCCTTTCAGGTCTTCTGGAATCTCGTCGTAGCCGGCGATGTATTCGACGGTCACCCAGCCGCAGGGCCAGAACAGCGTCTCATTGCCGGATATGCGATCGAGCGTTCCCATCGGGATGTCGAGATAGTAGTCGGCGGTCGTGAACGTCGTGGTATCTGTAGTCACCGAGATGATCTCGAGCACCGGCCAGCGTGCGAGAACGAGCGTCATGTATTGGTAGCCTGGCCTGACACGGAGCGTCTCGACGAGCGTCTCGGCCTTCAGCGTGCGCGGCGCCGCGCCCCGCAGCGGCGTTGCAGTGGAATAGAGCGATGGGTCATAACCGGCGACGGCAACTCCGCAGGCACCGGCCAGCGCCGCGGCAGCGCGCAACCCCTGGGTCGCGAGTGCCGCGTCCTGGCTGTCGTCAGTCGGGTCCAAGCCCGCCGCAACGCGCAATTCCTCTTGCGTCAGAAGCTGGAGATCCTCAGCGGGTTCAGTGACGATCAGCATTCATGTCTCCCGCCTAAATGCGAACGTCCCGATGTCCTCGCGGCCGAGCTCGGTCTCGACATTGCTTTCCGACACCAGCTCAAAACCGCATTGCTTCATCGCGAAGACGAGACCGGGCTGGGTGAAGTGCCAGCAATGTTCCCTTGGCCTGAAATGCTTCGAGCGCAGCACATGCTCGGCATCGCGAAAGATCGGCAGCGACACGAACAACCACTTGCCCACATTGGCGAGCAACGATGGATAATCCGGGATGTGCTCGAGCACGTCCCACAGCGTCATGGCGTCGAACGGGCACCGGTACGGATCAACGAATAGTTTGCGCTCCATAAGCCACTGGATGCCGGCCGGATTGACATCGTAACCCCAGGTCGCGCGCTCGTGTGAACGCCGCTCGATGAAGGCACCCGAGCCGATGCCGATATCGATCAGCGCGCCCTGCCAATACCGCTCAACGAACTCGCAGCGCGCCGCCATCAGCGCACGCCCGAGCTGCGTCTGCGCATCGCGATGAAACCGCTCGAAATACTCCTGATCATATGGCTCGATGCCCGCCTCGACCGGATACCAGCCGATGCCGATCTCGGGCCACCAGGCGAGGCGACGCGACCATAGCGCATCTGGCGGGTAAATTACCGCTCGATCCAGTTGCACAGCCTCATGCATCGGCGGGAGGCCTCCGCTCAAAGGCAAGCCAGGTATCATCGACGCGATAGATGGCATCGCCCGCCTGGTGCATCCCATCGAGCGCGGCCTTCACGTCCACGGTGCCAAGGTCGTGATAGTCGTGCCAGACGATGATCCCGCCAGGACGCATCAGCGCCCGCACCAGCATGGTGTCGTGCATGACGGCTTCCAGACCGTGGTCACCGTCGATGAAGGCGGCATCGCACGGCTCAAGATCGTCTGGGCTCAGATCGAGCGAACCGCGCGTGCTGACGATCAGTTTGAACCGTGGATCGTCCAGAACCATCTCGCCCGGATTCAGCACGGCATTATCGAGCTGCAGCGCCAGCAGCGGCACGTAGCTGAGCGGCACGTCGATGCCGGTGTAGCGCTCTATCCCGGGCACGTTCGCCATGATTGCCTTGGCGGTGCGGCCGACATTAACGCCGAACTCGATCACGTGGCGCGGGTTCACGCTGCGGATGAGTGCGATTAGTGTTTCCAGATCCTTGTTGCCGTGATCCATGAATCTCGTCGGCAGGCCAGTCCAGTCTATCGGCCGCACGTCAAGCGACGATTGCGGCACGCTCGGCAGCATGGCTAATCCCTTGTGCATCGGCCCAACGGGAAAACTGTCCGAGGGGATCGGCGATTGTCTTGTTACAGGCATGAGGCATATGCGTGCATCGGCAGTATGCCTCCGGTATGGCGAAACCAATGCGGCTGAGGTCGAGACGCGGATCAGTGATCGTCTTCGGTGCATTGTGGCCACCATTGCCACCGAGCACGATGAACGCCCTGGTCTTGAGCGCGAGGACTGCGGGCACGATCCAGCCGACGCCAGCGATCACGATGTCCGCGTCACGCACCAGCGCCATCAACTGGCGCACCGGCAATTCCTCATGCACGAAGTAGTGATGCGCTGGCGGCAGATTTCCGACTGCCCATTCCCGGCCTTCAGCGAGAGAGGCGACCGCGACGACCGTATGGGTAGCCATCAGCTCGGCGGCCAGCGCGTTAATGTATTCCGGCTTCGGGTTGCGCGCCGGGTTAGTCCATTCGGTGCGCAACGTGACCGGTCGGATCACCGCGATCGGCCGTTCCGACTTGATCGGTGACGACCCCATGTCCGGCAGATCAAACAGCACCGGATCGAACCGGACGCGCAGTTTCATGTACCAGCGTTGTTCCAATGACCTAATGATCGAGCTTGCCGCGATATTGGCGTAGTGAATATGCATCTCGCGGATAGCCCGCGGCGGTCGCGACCAGCGATCCTCCGACTGCAGTGCGATGTTGTTTGTCTGCGTGCGCAGCCCGCGATAACCGCGCACGAACTTGATATCGATGTCCTCGAACAGCTCAGGCCATGGCGTATCGAGCCACAGCTCGTATTGCTCTGCTGCGGCGCGCACGAACGGCCGCGAGTACACGTTGTCCCCTAATCCCCACGGCCCGCGGATCAACACTTGCTTCAAGCAGCACGCCGCTCGCCGAGCGCCTCCTGCAGATCGATCAGCGGCAGCAGATCGGGCCACGCCGTGCCCGGCGAGGCGTTATAAGCAGTGATCCCGAGCGCCTTCAGCGAGGGAATGATCGTCACCAGATCCTCCCGGTGCCGATCGTAACAACCCGCGAGGTGTGGCCACGGATGCGGCTTGTGATGGTGCGTGCGGCCATCCGCAGCCTTCCGGCCATCGGCACCGAGCCAGATGATCGTCCCGCCGGCGCCCACGAGATGCGCCGCCAGGTTGGTCGCCGCCGTCAACGAGGTCCATCGCTGCATCAGGCTATCCGCCGCAACCGCCAAACCTGGCGGTTTTGCCTTGCGACAGACGAGCGCACGCTTATCCGGCACCCGCGACGTGGTAACCACGCGCCCGGCGAAGCTTTTGGCCGCCGCCCGGTTTTCCGGCTCGTACCACCATCGCCAATCGCCGAAGAACAGGATATCGGCCCACGGCACGGCGTGGACACTGGAGTTGATCGCGATCACCCGCCGACCGCGCAGTGCATCGAGATCCTGGCTCAGCACCGATGGTCCACCGCCTATGATGAATACCGTCTCGCCGGACCACTCCAACGGCACGGACCAGAACTTCACCGGAGCTTCACCGTCTCAAGCACGCGCTTCTCTTCCGGCCGCCAATCCCGGCCATCGGTGCCGCGCTTCACGGCAAGGCGCCAGTCGTCCGACTTGCCCGGCTTTGCGGTCGTCTCGGTCTGCGCGATCCAGAATGAGCCGCCGGATGTCACGCCGTCGCCCACGCCATACGCACCCTCTTTCCAGATGCCCGCATCGAGCACGACCGCCGTCTTCACCGCATGCACCTTGCCGCCGAGCGACCAGAGCATCGTGCGCCCGCCATCCGGTGTCGTGACCGATGCGCCTTCGATCATGCGTTCGACCCGCTGGTCGATGTATTCCTGCAGCAGCGTCAAATCGGCTGCATTGCGGCCGGACTCGCCTTTCTGGCCGCGTTCGCCATCCTTGCCATCGGTGCCGACCGGGCCAACCTTGCCCGGTTCCCCCTTGTCGCCCTTTTCACCACGGTCGCCTTTTTCGCCCTGCAGGCCGCGCTTGCCTTCCGGCCCAGCCTCGCCCGCCGGCCCCGGAACACGCGCCAGGGCACGCACCTCGGTGAGCGCGCGATGGCACATCGCCAGGCATACGCTCAGCGCCTCGGTCAGCGTGTATTGCGGTGCGGGGATGGAAGGATCTGACATTCAACCGCCCTCATGCCGCCAGCAGCAAGGCCATGATCGCGGCCTCATCGTCGTCGTGCTGCCCGGTGGCTGCACCCTTGAGCAGAATGGCGCCCGAACCCGAGCCGCGCGCGCCGGCGACACCCTCGCCCGCAACCGACAGTCCCTCGAGCAGCGCATCGCCTGCGCCGGCCTGACCGCGCGCGCCGATCGCCGCCACCTTGACCGCCAGCCAGGCCGCGCTGCGCCCGGCGACATCAACCGTTCCAGCACCGCCGCCGCCGACACGGGGGAGAAAAGCAACGCCGGTGCCGGCGACGACGACGAGGCCATGCGCCTCACCCTCGAACTCCGGCAGGATACCGTAGCCGACGCCCTCGACGGGGAGAGGACGCCGCGGCTGCGGCCGGAAGTGCCCGCCACCGACAAAGATCGGCGGCGCGACCTCTCCGGTGACCTCGCCCGCGCCCGCGACCGTTGCGGCACCGGCCACCAGTGCGCCAGTCCCAACAGCGGCGCCGTCCTCAAGAACAACGCCCTCACCTGTGACCGTGGTCGAACCGGCGAGCAACGTGCCGGTGCCCGTCGATACCGACAGGCCTGCACCTGCAACCGCCGCCGCGCCGGCTTGCGCCGCGCCTGTACCGATCGAAACCGAGACGCCAAGCCCTGCGACCGTCGCGGCGTCCGCGACGAGCGCACCGGTATTTCCGGTGGCGACCGTGCCCTCGCCGGCGACCTCTGCCGACCCGGCGACGAAGCTGCCGGTGCCCGTGGAGACCAATGCGCCTTCGCCTGTGGCGGTCGCCGCAGCCGCATCCAGTGCGCCAGTGCCGGTCGAGACCGACAGTCCGGAGGCGGCAACCGTCGCAGCCTGCGCGCCGAGTGCCCCGGTGCCGGACGAGGCGACGGCACCGGCGCCTGACACCGTGGCAGTTTGCGCAGCCAGCGCGCCCGCGCCGCTCGACTTCGAGGCGCCGACGCCCGCCGCCGTGGCGGCTTGCGCAGCCAGTGCTACAGTGCCGCTCGAGGCCGAAACGCCAGATCCGCCGACGACCGAGGCGTCAGCCGTAGCGGCGCCCGTGCCAGTGGCCTCGGCAGAGCCTGCGGTGCCTGTTCCGCTGACCGCCGCCGCCTGGGCTACCGGCGTGCCGGTGCCATCTGACGATGAAACGCCAGCGCTTGCTACGGTGCCAGCCTGTCCGGCCGGCGTGCCTGTGCCAGTGACCGCCGCCGCGGCGATCTTGAACGCGCCCGCGACGACGACGTGGCCAGCCGAAACAGACGCCGTGGCAGTGAGGTTGCCGGTCGCGCCACTGGTCAGCTTGACCGCGTCGAAGATCGCGAGCGAACCGTCAGCACCCGTCGTTACAAGAGAGTCAGCACGCTCGATCCACGTCGTCGTCGGTGCGCTCGTGGTGTCCGTCGCGCCCGACGCACCCGCCGGGTCCGTCGCGTTGAACGCGGACCACGCGGCCTCCTGCCCGCCGCACGCCATTGCGACGATCAGGTCCTCGATCTGCGTCGTCGTCAGGCCGGTGCCGCTCACCGCCGTGGTGCCAGTCGCCGTAGTGAAACTGGTCTGGGTATCTTTCGGAGAAGTCGTGTTGACGTTTCGATAAGCGACGATCCGCCCCTGCGCCTGACTGGGCGCGACGGGATGCGTGAACGTCAGGTTCGGGTTGCTCGCGCCGCGAACACAGTACGCCATCAGCCCCGAAGGTAGAGCGGAGCTGGTGGCTGCGGTGTTGTTGTTCTTCTGCTCTGCGACCAGCGTCCACTCGCCGCCGGTCGGCAGCGTTACCGAGGTGGTCGATGCGATGCGCGAAGTGATACAGGCGATCAGCAGATCGCCCGCCTGCAGCGTGCCGCTGATGCCGGTGGTGACCAGCGCGTGCGCGGTGGTGGCGACTGCGACTTCGTTGGAGACGCCGACAAATTCCCAAGGCGAGCCGAGATAGAGTTGAAGAAACGGATCGCTGGTCGTACCCGAAGTATCGGCCAGACTGACAGTAACGTTATTCGTTCCTGTCGGAGCGACGCTGCCATTCTCTTCGCCGACCGAATGGATTACAACATTGAAAGTTGCCGACCTCGGTATTGCCGCAACACTAGTAACAGCCGCTGTGTAGCGACCGCTTGCCGTGGGAAATGTTCCGGGGCTGCTATGATGCGTTAGCGCAGCCAGTGATGCCCCAGCGATCTTGTTGGCAACCGACGAAACTCCGCTGAAACGAACAGTGTCCGCGTTAGCGGTGATGCCGCCACTGCCTACATCTATGGAAAATAATCCGGTTCCTGAACCGGACGGAACCGCTGATGTGTCAAAGACCAGAAATACTTGACGGCAGATATAATTGGAACCGGTAAAAGTGTGTGTGACAGGACCAGTAAGCGAAGCGGCAAACCCAGACGTACTAGCGGTGCCTCCTCTGGATATACTATATGTAGGGCTGGTGGCCTCGCCATAAGTATCAGCCGTACTGCTGTAAATACGATTATAGACAGCCATCAGGCGAACCCTTCCAGCATCTCGCTGACAGCCGTGATCAGGTCGTCCCGCTCATTACCGGTCCTCTCGCGTGGCAATACCGGCGGGTTGGTGATGGTGATCTGGTGGGTGACGGTGACAGGCCCGCGCGCGAACGTCACGTCGAGGAACAGCCGCCCCTCGCCGATCATGCGCGCGTCGTTGATGCGGAACGTGTAGTCCTTGTGCGCGACGATCTTGCCCCGCTCGATCACATTGAGCAGGGCATTGGTCTTCAGCGCGTAGATCTCCAGCGTCGCCGCGCGCTCGTCCTTGCGGCTGGCGCGGATCGCCGCGATCTCGTCGACCAGCGGCATCTTACGGCGGAGCGGTGTACGTCAGGCTGGTGATCGATACCTGCTGTCCGGCAGAGATCACGACGCTGTTGAGCGTGATGTCGCCGCCGCCGCCCGTCGCCGTCACTGAGCACAGCACAACGGCCGTGCCGCCGCCCTGGCGGAACTCGGCCTTGGCAACAGTCCCGCCGACCGCGCTGCTGTCGGCCGTGATGGCTGACGCCGTGGCCACACCACTCGACGCCGCGCCGAATGCCGGATTGGAAAACGTCAGCGTGGCAACCGTGGTGCCGCCACTGGTCTGCATGATGATCTTGCCGGGCGGCGTGTTGAGATCGATCTGGTCGACGACATAATCCGCAATGCCGGTACGGATCGCGGACGGATGAGTTACGGCCATGCGCTATTCCTTTCCGGCGACGGTCGCCTCGGGACCGCCCTCGACAACCTTGCCTTCCGCGATCCACTTCGCGACCAGCTCGTGCAGCCGCTCGTCCGCCGGCCCGACCGTGTAACTCAGACCGCAGACATACTGGCTCTGCGTCTCGTCCGAATAGAAATCCTGCAGAGCGGTGAAGCGCATCACGGCATCGCCAGTGTGAATGAGCGGATGCGCACCGGACTGTTGCGGTAGATCTGCGTCGTGTTGAGCCGGATCACCGCGTCGCTGTTCTCGTCGCCGATGTCGCACAGCAGCACTTCGCCGCCGTCCGATGCGAGGATGCGCGCCTTGTCCGCCTCGCCGCGTGCAAGCGCGGCGTCTTCCTCGCCGATCGGATTGAGCACGAGCGCGCCGGCTTCGGCCGGCTGTGCCGCCGGGCTGGCGAGCCGCAGCACCGCGAGCGTGTTGCCGGCAACGGACTGCAGCTCGATGCTGCCGCCGTCCATCAAGCCGGCGAGAACGTCGAGCATCGCGTTGCTCGCGGCTTCCGAGAGGTTAACGATCATGCCGTCGGCTCGTCGTAGATCATCGTGTAGCCGCCGTTCTCATTGCGCTCGATCCGGCTCGGCCGCGGCGGCGGCAGCGGCGAGGCCGATGACGGTGGCGCATTGCGCTGCACGATTGGCGGTGACTCGTGCAGCAGATGGATGGCCGACTTGACTTGCTCGGCGAGCTCCGGCGGCACGATGGTTCTGGCGAACTGCTCAGCCACCATGACCGGAACCTGCTTGTTCAAAGAGATCTCATGATCGGCCAGTAACTCACCTAGCACCTCGGCCCAATTTGTCTGGTCAGTCATGGAACAGCCTCGGCGTCCATTCAAAGAGCGGTCCTATGTAACTACGAATTGCCAACACCGTCTGGCGCTTGCGCCACCGAGCCCAACAGATCAGGATCAGCGCCCACTCACTGGCTGAGCGTCGGCCTTTCTCCCTGTTACAGGTTCCACAGATCCAGGCTGTATTTGTGGAATAGAACGGCAGTTGTGTAGGATCAGTCACATCAAGAGTGATATCCGCCAGTCCGTGACCCATATCGCAGAACGGTTCACCGCAATATCGGCAACCATTCTCATAACAATGCTTGGCCTGATGGGCCATTCTCTCGACATCCCATCCATACTTTTCCGCAAATTCAGCGCGCGTTGAGGCCAAACCGAGTCTGATGAATTTGTCGGCATGCCGCCGAAACGCATCGTTAGCCTTGGTTTTCCAACGATCCTGCTTTTTTTGCTCGTCACGATCCTTCAGTTCGCATCCAAGGCAAACAGGTCGCCTAGTCTGCGTGGCATATGCATATGCCACGCGCGTCTTCCGAAAGAACAGTTCCGGATACCTTAGGCCACAGCGCGGACAGTCATTCTCGCGCGTGCTGCTAGGCTGCATGACGCAGTCTCTCATCGCGATAGCCGCGCGTTTCTAGCAATGCGCGGCGAGTTGCATCGGCGGGTGCCGTATCAGCAGGCTTGTCAGTTGGCGGTTCGGCGGCTGGCGCTGCCGGCGTGTTTGGCGTGTTAGGCGCAAACGGATCGGCCTGCGCATCGCGCTTCGCCAACGCCGCCAGCGAATAATTCTGCTGCTGCAGATATGGCGACTCGCCACCATCGACCGGCTTGAGGTCGAGCTTGCTGCGGCCTTCGTTCGGCGACATTACGCCCGCGCCGATCGCGTCGCGAATGGCGGTGATTGCCGTCACGCTGTCCATGCGCAGCAGGTTCTCGGTGTCGAACTCGGTCCCAAGGCCGGTACCATAACCGCCGAGACCCAACCCATCATCGAGCAGTTCGTCGATTTCCTCGATTGGGGCCTGGAGGGCCTGCCCGTAGTATTCGATCTGGAGCGCCTGGACGTTGTTGTAGCTCGGCAGCGCACCGACGCCGACCTTGTATGGCGGAACATGGTAGACTGAGCAGACGACTTCGGCCGACCATTTGAGGTTCTCGACCATCTGGCCTTCGACGTGCGTCATTGCGATCTTCTCGTACTTCATCCCGTTATCCAGGATGGCAACACGACCGAGATTGATCTTGGAGAAGTTGGCTTCCCACTTTTGCTTGATCATCTGTGCGACCTGATCGTTCACCTCGGCAGGAGCCGTGAGAATGCCGCCCGGCATAGAGCTGTTCTCAAACAGCAGCGCCGATGCTTTCTGCGCATTCAGCCCGAGCATGCTTGCCAACCCGCTAGCGAACACCGGCGGCGTCCCGCACAACGGATGGAACAGGCAGTTCATGCGGTCATGGATGATCTCGCGCGCCGGAACGGTGACCTCATCTGTGCCTGCCAGATTGTCCCTGCTAATACGATAAAACACGCTGCCATCGTCGGCCACAAGCGTCTGTACCCGCGTCGGATCGAGCACATGCAGCGCGGTGACGACATTGCGATTGTCGCGCTGTTTCAGCACATAGGTGTTGCCTCGGCTCAATTTCGACAGCATCCAGTTTTCCCAGAATTGATTCCGGGTTTGGTAACTGTTCGGGCGCCGAAGTACCGGGCTGAATGCCGGGTTGGTCGTCTCGGACCAGATGCCGTTGGCATCCATCTCGACAAGCTTGACGCGCAGCTTGGCGATGTCGCGCGCGATCAGCGTCTTGCACGCGAAGTCCGCATGGAACGATGCTGCAGTGTCGGTATTGATCGGAAGGTTGCGCTGCCACGCGCCGGGGAACGGCTCGTGTATGACCGGATACCAGCCGCTCGTGCCGTATGGCACAGAACTGAGCGCCTTCTGGCTTTCGCCGGTGAACGGGATCGGCAAGCCGAAGATGCGCATCAAACCTCCGTCACCATCGCGCTCGTATCAGCTATGATCGTGAAGGTTCGGTTGGCGGTCTGGATCACCGGGCCGAAGCGAGAACCGGAGCGGAATTTCAGCCAGCCGGCGCGTGACGGAAGGCGATCAACCGAGACCACCGTTCCCGGTATGACATTGAGCGAAATTTCCCGGGTGTTCTGATCGACAAAGTCGCCAAACGTTACATTGTCATTTGAAATCAGAAACGAGAGCAGCGCAGGCGTCCATCCTGACGTCATCTGACAGAATACTGCATTGCCGGCTGATAAATCGATCGCATTGGAAACAGATTGGCCGGCGGGGATTGTCGCTGTGACGACGATACGAGGCATGGTTCAATCCCCGCCGGCTATAAGCTCTTACGT